>Ga0310694_10005394_pt1 | contig 12243 bp, 10 predicted proteins | sample 174DNAGHGhighgp2_FD_203884 | JGI IMG/M metagenome (GOLD analysis project Ga0310694, IMG submission 203884) | Sheep rumen microbial communities from Palmerston North, Manawatu-Wanganui, New Zealand - 1742 DNA GHGhigh gp2 (v2) (version 2) | ecosystem: Host-associated > Mammals > Digestive system...
CAAACCCGACCAAATAGAATGTATCGGCGAAACCACACTTGGACAAAAAGTATGTAGCACCCTATATTAATCCGCCTTGCAAGTCCTCGGCCTACCGAAAAATTTTCTTGTTCTTCCCCACAAAAAACACCGCCCGTCGTAAGACGGGCGGTGTTTTTACTTCGGTACTAAATTATTTCTTTTTGGCTACTTTTTTCGCCGGTTTTTTAGCAACTTTTTTCGCTACTTTTTTGGCCGGTTTTTTAACCACTTTTTTGACGGATTTTTTAACCGATTTTTTCGGCGCGGCTTTTTTTACAACCGCTTTTTTCGCCGTCGCTGTTTTTCCGGTTTTATGCAGTTTAGCGGCAAACTCTTTCCACCCCTCTAACGCAAGCGGTAACACTTCGTCCATGTGTTTGACAGGAATAAGCGTTAACTCTTTGCGCACGCGCTCGGGGATTTCGGACACGTCTTTGGCGTTGGTGTGCGGGTAGAGAATCGTTTTGACACCCTCGCGGTAGGCGGCCAAAAATTTCTCTTTAATTCCCCCCACGGGTAGCACACGCCCGGTAATGGTGACTTCGCCGGTCATCGCCAACTGTTTTTTAACGGGAAGCCCGGTCAGTAAACTGGTTAGCGCGGTGGTAATCACGCTGCCCGCCGACGGGCCGTCTTTCGGCACCGCGCCTTCGGGGAAGTGGACGTGGAAGTCGGTCTTGTCAAAATCGGTTTTCCCGCCGTAACCGCGGCTACGCGCATACGTCAGCGCGGCGCGGACCGATTCTTTCATCACGTTGCCGAGCATACCTGTCAAAATGAGTTGCCCCTTGCCGGGCAGTTTCGTGGCTTCAATGGAAAGCGTTTCGCCGCCAACGCTCGTCCACGCAAGTCCGGTAGCGATACCGACGCCGTTTTCTTCCGTGGCGAAATTAGCATAGCGCGGCACGCCTAAAAAGTCGTGCAGATTTTCTTTCGTTACCGTTACTTTTTTCTTTCCCTCCACCACCATTTTGGCGGCTTTGCGGCACAGCGAACCGATTTCGCGGTCCAAGTTACGCACGCCCGCTTCGCGCACATAATCGCGCATCAAACGCGCCACAGCTTCGTGTGAAATTTCCAACTGGCCTTCTTTCAAACCGTGCGCTTTCATTTGTTTAGGCAGTAAATAATTTTGGACGATATCGTGTTTTTCGTACTCGGTGTAACCGTCAAAATCAATAATTTCCAGGCGGTCGCGCAAGGTGGACGGAATGCCCGCAAGCGAGTTAGCCGTCGTGATAAAAAGCACCTTAGACACATCAAACGGCACGTCTAAAAAGTGGTCGGTAAATTCTTTGTTTTGCTCGGGGTCTAACAGTTCCAAGAGAGCCGCCGCCGGGTCGCCGCGCCAATCAGACCCCATTTTGTCAATTTCGTCCAACAGGAAAACGGGGTTTGAACTTTTGGCTTTGCTCAACCCTTGGATAATGCGCCCGGGCATAGAGCCGATATACGTGCGGCGATGACCGCGGATTTCGCTTTCATCACGCACGCCGCCCAAACTCATCCGCACAAATTTGCGCCCGATAGCCCGCGCAATAGATTTAGCAAGCGATGTTTTCCCCACGCCGGGCGCGCCCGCAAAACACAGCACCGGGCCGCGCAACCCGTTTGTTAATTTGCTCACGGCCAAATATTCCAAAATGCGCGTTTTCGGTTTTTCCAGCCCGAAGTGGTCCTCATCTAAAATCTGTTTGGCTTTTTTAAGGTCCAACACATCCTCGGTCGTTTTATTCCACGGCATATCTAACAGCCAATCTAAATACGTGCGCGAGACGGTGGCCTCCGGCGAGAACGGCGCCATTTTGGACAAGCGCTCTATCTCTTTTTCCGCCGCTTCTTTGGCGTGTGGCGGCAGACCGTTCTTTTTGATTTTGGCGCGCATGGCGTCTAATTCTTTTTGGAAATCGTCCTTTTGGCTCAGCTCTTTTTGAATGGCCTTCATCTGCTCGTTGAGGTAATATTCTTTTTGGTTTTTCTCAATTTGCGCGCGTACTTTGGAGTGAATCTTTTCTTCCAATCCCAAAATCTCCACTTCGCTTGTAATCAGTTGCAAGATTTTTTCCAACCGCACTTTGATGTTTACCGCCTCCAAAATTTCTTGGCGTTTAGCGGTTTTGACAATCATATTAGACGCAATCGTATCGGCCAGTTTAGACGGGTCGTTGATTTGCCGCAAGAACGAAACGCCCTCCACCGCGATGCGGTGTGATACACGGGCGTAGCGGTCAAACTCGTCAAGTACTTTGCGCATGAGCGCTTGCACGACGGGCGAATTATCGTCCTCTTCCTCAATATATGCTACGTTAGCCACCCACGCGCCTTGGGCTTTGTTCAACTCAAGCGTATTGACGCGCGCACGCACGAGCCCTTGCAGAAAAATTTTCATAGAGCCGTCGGGCATTTGCAAACTTTGCGTTACTTGTGCCACCACGCCAAAGTGATAAATGTCTTGTTCGCGCGGGTCATCAATTTCCGCATCTTTTTGCGAAACGGCCAAAATGTATTTCTCCGGCGTGTTTAACGCCAGTTCCACCGCCGCCACCGATTTGGCGCGGTCCACCGACAAAGGTAAATTCATCCCGGGAAACATTACCACATCACGAATAGCCACCGCCGGAATGACCGTCGGTAAAGAAAGCGTTGTTTTTTTAATTTCTTCCATAAAATTCTCCTCCACCAGATAAAAATGCAAACGATTTTTCCCCCCGTTTGCGCGTTATATATATTGTAATAAATTAGTTGAAAATTAGCAAGATTTTACCTTGATTGCTAGTTTTAATCCATAAAGCAACCTTTTTTTCGTCAATAACTTTTATTTATATAACAGTGCGCGGAATTGCGCCGTTTGATTGAGCCCTTTGAACATCCAGCCCTTTTTGTCTTCTTGGTAGAGAGATTCCACGTCTTTGAAATTGCGTTTGAGTGCGTTGTCTAAATTCGCGTACGCGTGTTTGCGGTCTTTTTTACCGAGCCAATATACGCCCGCTAAATTGATGTACGGCGTCGGAGAAGACGGCTCTAACGAAATGGCCGTTTCCAAATCTTTTTTAGCCCCGTCCCATTGTTTTAGGTGCATCCGCACAAACCCGCGGTTGTTGTACGGAATCGCCCATTTGGGGTTTAATTCAATAGCGCGGGTGTAATCTTCCTCCGCGCGTGCGTATTGTCCGAGTTCCTCGTAAATAAGTCCGCGGCGGTTATAAAAAATATCCTCCGGTTGAAGTGAAAGCAAAACGGTATAATCGGCCAGCGACGCATCCAAATCGCCCATATCTTTATACGCGTTAGCGCGGTAGCGGTACGACGGAGCAAACGTTTCATCGCGGTTAATGGATTTGCTAAATGCGCAGACGGCTTCGTCCAATTCGCCGCGCCCTAAATAAACACGTCCGCGCCAATAGTGCCCGGCCGACGTATCCGCATCCGGCGACGTCTCCAACAAGGCCAACGCTTTATCATACCGGTACGCCCCGATATACGCCGGCATCATTTCCAACACAGACGCATTTTTCGGCAACGCGCGGCGGCCTTTTTCGTAATCGGAGACAGCCTGTTCGTATTTGCCCAAGTGCAAGTGGGCGCGCGCGCGTTCCAAATAAAATTTTTTGTAAGCGGGTTTAAGTGAAATAGCGGTGTTCAAATCGTTTAGCGCGGATTGCCAGCGTTGCATATCTTCGTACAAAAGCGCGCGCGCGTAATAGCGGAACGGGTCATTCGGACGCAACTGAATTGTTTTGGAATAATCATCTAATGCAGATTTGGAACGTCCTAAAAAACGGTAAGCGTCGGCGCGGTAATGATACGCATCGGCGAGTTTAGGCGATTTTTGGATGGCTTTTGTCAGTAGTGAAATGCGCGCTTGCGGATCCGGCTCGGCCTTAGCTTTGGCAAACAACGCCGTCCCGCTCTGCCCCCACACAAGCGGCGTTGCCACTAACATCATTAACACCCAAATCAGTTTTCGCATAATTCTATTATAATAAACTACTACCGCAAGATTAAACCTAACGTTAAAAACAGTACGATTCCCCCCGCCCCGTAAATCAACCACAACACCAGCGTGGTAAAAAGGCGCAAATTCAAAAACACCGCCCCGGCAAGCGTGGCTTTTCCGGCAAAAATTTTACTCACTTTTACCGTCGTACCCGCCAGTTTAATCACGCGCGCGGTCAGCACCGCCCGCACCATTAACATCAGCACGCCCAAACACAACGTCAGCATCCATTTCGGAAGTGCCGACGGCGCCCGGCGGGTGTTTTGGAAGACTTCGCGCACACTGCCGCGCACCAATACTTTGGCTTGGTCTTTAGCGATACCGTCTTGCAAGTTTTCCACGCGGGCTAACATAACCGCTTGGACTTTATCTATTATGTCATCAATAAAATCTTCCCACGCGCCGCACGCTAAGTGTATCGCATACACACAAGACGCCACAAGTGCATAGCCAAAACATATTGAACCGACAGCACTAAATATCAATACGGATAAAATGATTTTTACAGACGAAGAAAAAGGTTGCAATCCCGAGAAATACAGCGCACATCCGATAAGCAAAAACAGCCCCGCCCCGGCGGCTAAATGCGGCAAAAACACGCGGCGGAAAATCTGGACGGCATAGAAAATGCCTTGGGTAAGGGGGTTAGTCGTCATGGCACGCACAGTGACCGCAACAGCCGTGGCAGACGTGCCCTTCGGCTTTGGCCGACCCGGCCGCGGCAGAGGGCACGCGGTCGGAAACTTTAACGACCTTGCCTAATTTTTTATCGTACACATACGTACCCGTATTACTTGCTTTATTCATACAGGTATTATAGCAGTTTAGGCAGATAAAATTGGGCTATCTTCATATAACAAAAAAATAATGTTTATTGATACTTTTCACCAAAAAGACCTTACAAAGCCGATTTTGCTCCATTAAAATAGGGGTTATTTTCGTCGGGCTCTCTAAAAGCACCGTCTAATAAACCCCCTCTTGCTCAAAAGTCGCTCCACCCGCAAACAGAGGTTCTAGGCCTCTTGCCCGTCCCGGCGAGGGACTTGACACATCAAAAAAAAAAACGATAATAGTTAGAGCAGAAAAAAACAAATAAGGTAGAGATCCTGAATCAAGTTCAGGATGACAATATGATTATGATTAAGGAGCAAACAATATGAAAAACAGAAATAATAATTTGTCATGCCGTATACCCCACCACTCGTCATCCCGCAGTGTCTCTATGCGGGATATAGTGGTGGGTTATTTTAACGCCCCGTTATATCCCGGATTACAAATTTCCGGGATGACGAACGGGGCGGGCGGCTTTACGCTTATTGAATTATTAGTGGTTGTACTTATCATCGGCATCCTCGCGGCGGTAGCCGTGCCACAATATCAAAAAGTGGTGTGGAAATCGCGCAACGCACAACTTAAACAACTTGTAAAATCTGTAGCGCAGGCCGAAGAAGCATATTATCTAGCAAACGGTAAATATGCCGGGAATTTTGACGAATTAGATATTGATTTGCCCCTAACTCCGGGAATAACAACAGCAGGTGGATTCGAGGGTCCGTGTTTTGTTGCAACATTAGGTACAGATTCTAGCCGGATTGGAAAAGACTTTTATGTAACACTCAATGGACTTACCTTATCATCTATAAGCGTGACGGCCTACTATAATACCGGTAAGTACAAATGCGCCGGATTTGCTATCGGCGGTAACGATACTCATATTGAAGAACAACAACTTCATTGCAGAGAAAACAAAGAAGGACATTATACCGCTAACGATGGAGATTTTTGCGAGAAAATAGAAAAAGCCACCAATTTCAATTCTTCTCGTGCTTACTGGCGCACTTATAAACTACCCTAATCTGCATAAACTGCCCCCGTTATATTCCGCACTAAAACACTATGGAATGACGAACGGGGGTAGCAACTAATTCTCAAATATCCGGCGTGAATAAAAAGTACCGTCTATAAAAACCGCATGTCGGAAAGTTCGCTCCAAACGCTAACAGAGGTTTTAGGCCTCTTGCCCGTCCCGGCGAGGGACTTGACACATCAAAAAAAAAACGATAATAGTTAGAGCAGAAAAAAACAAACAAGGTAGAGATCCTGAATCAAGTTCAGGATGACAATATGACATATTAAGGAGAAATTTTATGAGAAAAGAAAATGAAAATCAACTAACCTATTTTCCCTCGCCCCTTGCGGGAGAGGGTGGCCGGAGGCCGGGTGAGGGGTATATAAAGGAAAATACTTATTTAATCCCCCTCATCGGTTTTGAGTGCTACCGCACACAAAACCACTTCCCCCGCCGGGGTGGAAGTCAAACGGCAAGCGGTTTCACGCTTATTGAATTATTAGTGGTTGTACTTATCATCGGTATCCTCGCGGCGGTGGCACTGCCGCAGTATCAAGTAGCCGTAGGCAAAAGCCGCACGATAGGGATTATTTCGTTTACACGCAGTGTAGATATAGCCCAACAAAATTATTATTTAGCCAACGGATCTTATACGAGTGATTTTGACAGTTTATCTATAGATGTGCCCGCTGGTACTATTTGGGAAGGAAACCTTGCTAAATTTAATGGAGTCGCATGTTGGTTATGGATATCTGGTACCGATGCTAACACAGCCAGTATTGCTTGTCCGTCCTATCAAAGTAATATCCCATATATAGAAAAATATTATAACTCAAGTAATTGGACTTGCAGAGCATACAATGATATTCAAGCAAAAATATGTCAATCTTTAGCAAAAGCCCCACCTTCTTATACCGAGGAAGATTTAAAAATATATTATATTTCTTTCTAATAGACTCCGATAAATCATCAAAACAGCGCGGACAAAAAAGTTCGCGCCGTTTTATAGTATTCGGTCTAATCTTCGTCTATTATGCTTCTTCCTCGGCTTCATTGGCGCGTTCGGTGCGTTTACGAAGCAAGTGCGACAAGATTTTCTTGCGTAAACGGATAGAAGTGGGCGTAATTTCGGCCAGTTCGTCCGGCGCAATATATTCTACCGCTTGTTCCAAACTCATCGTGCGCGGCGGCGTGAGCACATAGGACTCGTCGCTGGCTTTACTTCGCATATTGCTTAAGTGTTTGGCTTTGCACGGGTTGACGACTAAATCGTTAGAGCGCGAATTTTGCCCCACAATTTCCCCCGCATACACTTTCACGCCGGGGCCTAAGAACAGTTCGCCGTTGTCTTCCAACGCAAAGAGCGCATAGGGCGTCGTTTCGCCGTCCTCTTTGGCAATCAGCACGCCGTTGCGGCGTAAATCGGGCAAGTTCACTTTGGGGAAATATCCCTTAAAACTGTGGTGCATAATGCCCGTACCGCGGGTGCTTGTCAAAAATTCGTTTTTGAAACCCAAGAGTGCCCGTGACGGAATTAAATATTCTAAACGCAAGCGTTCTTCCCCTTCGGACACCATATTTTCCAACTTCGCGGCGCGCGTACCCAAAATGGTAAACACCGCGCCTTGAAATTCGGAACGGATATCCAACACCAAATACTCCATCGGCTCTAAAATTTGTCCGTTTTCTTCTTTGTAAATTACTTCGGGCGACGATACGGCAAGTTCAAACCCTTCGCGGCGCATATTTTCAATTAAAATCGTGAGGTGCAGTTCGCCGCGTCCGTACACTTTGAATTTTCCCTCGCCCTCTAATTGTTCTACTTTTAAGCCGACGTTTGTTTGGGCTTCTTTTTCCAAGCGGTTTTTGAGGTGGCGGCTCGTAACAAATTTCCCCTCACGGCCGGAGAACGGGCTATCGTTGACCATAAAGTCCATAGACATCGTCGGCTCGTCAATGGTAAGCGGCGGCAAAGCGTTCAAGGCATCGGGGCGGCAGAGCGTATCGCCCACGTCCACGCCTTCCAATCCGGCGATAGAAACGATATCGCCCGCCGAGGCACTTTCCACTTCTACTTTTCCAAGTCCCAAAAAGCGTTCAATTTTAGCAGCCTTGGCTTGCGTGACGGATCCGTCGTTGTGGATAAGAGCGACCGTCTGGCCTTTGGTAATTTTTCCTGCCAAAATGCGTCCGATACCGACGTGGCCCAAAAAGTTGTTATAGTCCAACATCGTTACTTGCATTTGCAAGGGAGCATCGGGGCGCGCTTCGGGCGCGGGCACGTGCGATAAAATCGTGTCCAAAATCGGCGCAATATCTTTGCCTTTTTCTTCCATTTTCAGGCTCGCCCAACCGGCGCGGCCCGAGGCGTAAATAATCGGAAAATCTAATTGTTCGTCCGTCGCCCCCAATTCCATAAACAGATTAAAAACTTCGTCCACTACTTCGCTGGGGCGCACGTGGTCGCGGTCCATTTTGTTAATTACCACAATCGGTTTTAAGCCCAAGGCCAGTGCTTTACGCAACACAAACCGCGTTTGCGGCATGGGGCCTTCCACCGCATCCACCATTAAAATGGCGCCGTCCACCATACGTAACACACGTTCTACTTCACTGCCGAAATCGGCGTGGCCGGGCGTATCAACAATGTTAATCGTATGGCCTTTGTAGCCGATAGACGTACATTTGGCTAAAATTGTAATACCGCGTTCGCGCTCTAACGGGTTAGAATCTAAAACGGTGTCTTGCGCTTCGTCTTCTTTTACCTTAAATTCTCCGGCAAATTTGAGTAGAGAATCTACTACGGTCGTCTTACCGTGGTCCACGTGAGCGATGATAGCCACGTTGCGTACGTCTTGGCGGGTGTTAGTCATACTGATTGAATTTTCCTTGTTAAAATTTCCACAAAAAACCCCGCAATCGCGGGTTTGCAAAAAAACCAAATGGCTTGCAAGTATTGTGCTTATTTATATTTTAGTATTTTTTGAGATGTTCTGCTTGAAAAAAATAAGGGGAGCAAATGCTCCCCAAGAAATGATACTACCATATCAAATACATTTTAATGGTTGCCTATTAAATTGTATCTTGGCATGTGTATAAATCATAATCTACCTCTGAACGCATATGAGCATGTTGGCTGTGAGGTTCATGTTCCCGATCTGTGTCACAATCTCCCTCTCGTGTTGTACTACCAACAGTATCCGCATTACATTCGGAATCAGCAGCCTTCGTCCATACAACATGCGACAGCCAATGTCCATTACCATCAGTACCACAAACCACATTATTTCTCGTCTCAGAAACATGCCGGGTAAATACCCATTCATATATATGGCATTCAGAAGTATCTTCACTGACTATTTGCCACTGCCACCGCCCATCAACGCACCTTTGTTCTTCAGCCCGGCTTCCACAATTTACCGGTTCAGCCCCCGTCGGTGTAAAATTGGCCATACGTGCCCCCGCCGTACCGGAACAGCACGCACTTTCATCAGGATGAGCCCCCATGCTTGCCTGCGCCCACGACCATTGATGCGTTTCGTAATCGCAACCTTGTATTTCTTCCGCACTTGCACAATTCCGGGGAGATTTCCCAACAGGAGTATAATTTTTCATACGTCTGCCGGGTTCTGTATATCCGCTACAAGAACTCCAACTTCTCCAAGTGCCGTTAGAAGTGTTGCAAGAGCGCGTTTGTGTACCGTTACAGTTACAATATTTGCTGGTAGCCATTCCGTCGGCATCCGGAGAACATTCACAATGCGTACCTGTACAAGCCCCCCAATCGCTCCAAATACCGGTTGAAGTATCACACGTACGCGTCTGCGTGCCCGAATTATTACACCCGCACGCTTGCGAACTCTCTCCCTCGCACGGTACCGGCGGCGTACATTCCGCTTCGGCTTGCGTGTAGTCAGCACGGGCGATTAACTCGTTACACGCCGGATAATCTTTGTTTAAGTTCGCGCACTGGTTGCCCTCGGCCTCGGTATCACAGCAAATACGCCCGTCTGCAAACGACGGCATTTTAAGCGTATAATTGAGAGACCCTTTGCTCGTGGCCGAGATAGACGCCCCTCTTAAATTGTAGGTGTAATTCTGCGTTTCATTAGACGGTAAAGCATTTTTTAACTTCGCAAAATCATTAGTGTACAGTTTATTCAACGAACAGCGTTGTTCTTGTTCCGTACGCACCGCCGCCATAATATCCTCGGCTTCCGTTGTTTTGCGTGTTTCTATGACTTTACTGAACTTCGGTAAGACCACCGCCGACAAAACCCCTATCACTATTACTACAATTAAGAGTTCCGTCAGCGTAAAAGCACGTTTCTTTTTGTTCTTCATACTTCCTCCTCATTTCGGGCCAAGGGCGGAGCACTCCGCCCCTAGCCTCTACTGTCATCTGTCGTGAGGAGGAACAGTAGAAAACGGCTCTAATACGCCCATTAAACGGCTTTTATAGGACTAATACGTCCCTCCTCACTTCCAGCCTGATAATCAAAATTTAGCAAAAAAAAAAACAATGTCAAGCGAAATTTTTTCACCGACAAAAAAACAACGAATATAAGTTCTATCGTGCGTATAAAATCAAAATTTTTTATAATAATTCTATGGAACGGTTATTGGAAATGCTAGGCGTGTTAGCCGCGCTGTATGTGGGTTATAAACTGACGATGGGGAAATGGGATTACACTTCCCCCCAAAAACGCGACGAACGCAAAAACAAACTTAAAACGGCGGGACTTTCCACCCGGTTTTATTTTATGCACCCGCGCACGCAATTTGTGCTGACGTTTATTAGCGGCGGATTATTTACTTTTTATTGGTTATATAAACAGTGGCAACAAGTATTGCGCGGTTTCAAACGGTTAGATAAAACTCCGCTAAAAGGCGGCGCGTTTGTGCGCGCGGTGGGAGGTATCGGCACATTTTTTTCACTGGCCGGACTTATCAACCGCACCTGTGAATATATGCACAAACCGACCTCATGGCCCGCCGGTTTATGGGGCTTGTTATGGCTAGGCGGACTGGTACTGGTATGCTGTGCGGTATCGCCGATTTGGCGCGTAGCCGGGTATATGTTATGGTGCGCGGCTCCGGCGGTATTTCAACGCAAAATCAACACCCTTTCGCGCGAAATAGTTCCCGCGTTTCCGCGAACGGTAGAGATTATTGTAGCGCTACTGGGCGCGGCATGTACGATAGGGATTGTAAGCGTTGTGCGGATATGGCTTAACCGGATTTAATCAAGCAATAATACTAAAACACCTTCCCGGTTGGGAAGGTGTTTTTATATATCTGAAAATCTACTTTATTTATTGCCGGATAATTCCCGCCAGTCAAAAGCAGGTTCCTGTGCGGCCTGCTTGGCTTGGTTGGATAAACGGCGTTTTAACGTATCAATTTGACGGCCTTTGAACCGGCTTTGCGGTACGGAGATAAACCGTTGTTGCTGTAAATGTAACACCAACACTTCGGGCAGTACCATTTGCGGCGTTTGCACGGCAACAACTAAAAATCCGGTTTTAATTTTTAGACCTTCCGCCACGGCTTTTCGCAACGCATCCAACGGGCTCATAGGTTGGGTAAGCGGTTTTATTTCCAAGGCAATAACCTCGCTAAACGACGGTACAAATGTACCGAAAAAAATTGCTTCTTTTCCGTAAGCAGATTCCAAAATCTTAGATAACGGGGATTCGTTCAACAAAGGATTTTTCCATTCAATCGGGAAACTACGCACAAACCCGGGTAATTTTGTTTCTATCTCAAACGGAGTAACCAATTTATCCAATGTATTTTCGGAAAAAACCGCTAATTTTTCCTCCGCCTTTAACTCCATATTAAATGAAACAGATTCCCCGGTTACTGTCCATCGTCCGGCGGCTAATTCGCTGGCCAATATGTCATCGGCTAAAATATATACTTGTGCGTCCGCGCTTACTTGTGTCTCCCAAGCCGAAAATGCGGGCCGTGTCAAGGCCTCTTGGGAAACTACCGCCGTTTTTCCCCCTGTTAAAACTTCCACCACCTCTTTAGCGGCTTGCAGGTCTTGCGACCAACCGGAAACAGCCGCTAAAACTAACAAGTTGAAAACCAAGAAAATATGTTTCATTCATTTCTCCTCAAGGCATACCTTTATTTTTATTATTACAAAAACGCCTCTGTTGCACAAGGGCCAAAAGTCCCATAAACAGATTAGGTCTTTGCTATTTTTGATTTTCATTTCCGACGGGCAACAAAATTTTCCTTGACATATCAAAAAAAAAAACGATAATAGTTATAGCAGTAAAAAAAGCAGGGGGCCGAACAGGCCCCCATAAAAAGGTCATCCTGAGGAGTTTGGCGGCCCGCAGGGTCCCAGGATCTCAACCTTGCG
>Ga0310694_10005395_pt1 | contig 12243 bp, 9 predicted proteins | sample 174DNAGHGhighgp2_FD_203884 | JGI IMG/M metagenome (GOLD analysis project Ga0310694, IMG submission 203884) | Sheep rumen microbial communities from Palmerston North, Manawatu-Wanganui, New Zealand - 1742 DNA GHGhigh gp2 (v2) (version 2) | ecosystem: Host-associated > Mammals > Digestive system >...
TCGGGATTGGCATTATCGTGGAGATATCTAGAACTTGTTTTAACAGCAAATTCAATTACATCATCTGGATATTGAACTTTATGGTAAGTTGAATAGTTATCCATAGATTTCTTGAGAATCTCAATAGTTTCATCAATTGATGGTTCCTCTATAATGATCTTGCTAAACCTTCTTACCATAGCTCTATCATTCTCAATATATCTTCTAAACTCTGAATCAGTTGTAGAACCAATTAAGGTAATAGAACCATTAGCAAGATACGGCTTTAGTACATCTGATATAGTATTACCATCAACACCAGAACCAAATTGATGCATCTCATCCATATAAAGGATTATCTTCTGTCCTGAAGATAGAACTTCCTTTATAATTCCTTCTAACCTACCTTCAAGCTCACCGCGAAGACTGGCTCCAGCTTTTATACTGAAAATAGGAATAGAAACTAACCTAACATCCTTTAGCTTATCTGGAACTTTACCACTTACAATAAGTCTTGCTAGTTCCTCTACTAAAGAAGTTTTACCACAACCTGCCTTACCTACTAATGCAACGGATTTTTTCTTTCTGTTGCAAAGTATTCTGAACATGTCGTTAATCTCTTCAGTACGACCAATAAGTGGATCTACCTCACCCTTTCGAGCTTTCTCACAGAGATCAACGCCAAATCTATCCAAATATGGCGTAGCAGATTTCTTTTCACCAGACGGATTAACATCAACTTTCTTTTTGTTAACCACTTTTCTTGATCCATCATTACCAGCTTCTACAAACTCCTTCTCTGTAATTCTTTCGAATGAAGGTGGTTGAGGCATATTTTCTGGTATGTATTCTTTAGCCTCTTCTGAAATTCTATTAAAGAAATCTCTTCTCCAGGCCTCTAAAATGACTTTATCTGTCAATCCAAAGTCATGAAGAGCTTTAATTAGGTCAACGTCAATAGCTATGTTAACAGTTTTATTCGCAACCGAATGAACTATTTTATTGATAACTGCAAGCAAAAGATCTTCTGTAGTAAACTTATGATTACCCAATGCACTAATCATTGAAGATAATGCGGCAGTCATTTCAGCATCACCATTCGGCTGAAATTTAGTGTTAAGGGTAGACAATGATGCCCTAATTACATCACTAATCGAATCTTGAATAAACGAAATAGATGTAAATAGCATGTAAAGTTTATTAGCAGGATCCAAACTATCATAAAGATCAGATTGTTTCGCTGTTAAATCATTGAGTTTCTTATAGAACCCCTCGAAGTCTTGCTGAGACTTTGTAGATATTGCCTGAGCCAATATAGGAGAATCATCTAAAAGTGACCCACCGGAATTTTTGAATATATCGTAAATAAGCGATGGAACACTTATAAAACTATCACCTAAAGCATTCAATCTTTTAATTACTTTAGATGAATTATCAGTTAAGTTCTCACTAAACTCCTCTGATAAGAATTTCTTCTTAAGTCTGCCTCTAAAATTCTCTCTTTGTTCCTCCGTCCAGGAAGACATCTGATCTTTAGCAAAATTCTGAAACTCAGCCTCTCTTTCCTCAGCTGAAAGTTTAGAACCAGGACCGATCTTTGAGAAAAATTTAGTAAGATCTTTCAAAAAGTCCATTGCTGCTGCGTCTTTGTCTTTATCCATTTTTGAAATTTATATTTTTAATTATTAATTCTATTTTTATATGAAAATTATTCTCTAGTAAGAATTTGAGGGGGAGAATTTTTGGAATAAAAAAAAAATAAACCACCTAAAAAGATGGTTTATTTTATATATTGTGATTTGTAAATTATTTCAATTTGCTTTCGAAATATTTACAAACTAAATTTTCATTAAGTTCGTAACCTAAAGATTCCTTGACAATCTGGATAAAATCCTTGATAGTCCAGAAATATTCAGTTAAATTGAAATCCTTTTTCGGGGATTTCTCGTAAATTTCATCCAATTCTGTGGACAAAATCAACTTGCATTCACCAGAAGGTGATTCTTCCTCTTCCGATTTAATATTCGGATTGCAAAGAGACTTTGCTCCTAAAAGTGGTGAATTTATTATGTTAAGATAATTTTCACACACGTTTTTAACGTGGTCAAAATTATCGAATCCAGGCATTTCGTGAAGAACCCTATTATAGGATTGTTTATCGCCTTCGGCGTACCTTTGTGCCGCTGCAGCGAGGTATCCTTTGTAGAGTAGTACATCACGCTGGTCCGGATTCTTATCTATTTCATCATAGATAAGACAATAAATCCGTCTAACCATAAGAGAGGTTCCAACAGGATACACCCTCTTTTTGGCCTCAGTTGATTCATTTTCAGAAGCAATATCACCTTCACCACCCTGAGTGGCAGGAATATTTGTTTCCTGAATCTCCTTTCCATCCTCCTCTGAGTATACTTCTACGTCAGGGGAATAAACAGGAGCCTTTTCCTCTTTCTGAGAAGGTGTAATAAGATCGGATTTAACTACCCCCATGAAATCTTTTCCAAATTTCTTTACGGTAGAAAAGATTGTTGTGAGGTAATTAAGAAATTCTACTCGAGTAATTTCATCCTCTTCGCCATTACTTTTAGCGCAATTAGCCCAGTAGTTAGAAATTACTGAATCCACTCTTTTATTGTAAGTAGGCCAATTCTCACTTTCAGTGTTCCTAATAAGAATATTAGTTGGAATTTTATTACTTACAACCGCCCATGTAATCTTAAACAAACCGAGAATTCGGTTATCGAGTTTAAGATCAAATGGTTTAAAGGTGACTGATTCTGTTTTAAGAATTGGTTTGCCTTTTTCATCCCTTTTCCGAGTTTTTTTAGTTACTGACTCAGTAAAGGAAAACATCAGCTTTGAGCTTTCAAATCTATGTCCGCACAAAGCTTGTCCCCATTCAGCGCCATTTTTGTGACGATGAACAACAATTGGGCGACCATTTGAGGATTTTACGATCTTCAAAGTGTCGAAAGTAAGTTCTTTCCCACAATCTGGGCATTTTGATTTAGAACTTACTAATAAATTAATCTGCAAATAGCAGAGGTAATTCATACAATCTTCAGGTGTTTTGAAGATTGATTCAAATTCGGACTCAGAAAGGTCCGAAAATTTCTTCAATGCCATAATAAAAATTAAATTAAAAAGTTAATTATCTAGAAAAATAAAAAGAAGATATAAACTTATATCTGTTTATATCTCCTCCAAAATAAGGTTTTCAAACGGAATAAAAAGTAAATATACCTAACTAATTTTTTGTTATTAGTTAGGTATATTTTATTATGTTGTGTATTACTCACACTCTTTGAGAGCTTCCTCCAACTCTTCATCAGAGAGAGCCATATCTTTTTCAGCCTCTCTTCTCTCTTTCTCGGCGAGAAGACGGTCTTTACGAATCTGCTTAGAAATCTTCTCTTGAGCAGTCTTCTCAGCATCGTCAATCTCTTGACGTTCCTGGGTTTTATAAGGTATAACCCAAGATTTAAGCCACTGAAGTACAGCAACTCGGAGTTCCTGTTCCTTCAATTCAAAGGCTTTCTGAAGATCCTCAACTGTAACCTTCTTGTTGGTATTGTTGATAATTACAAAACCCTCAAGGTCATCATTATCGTTGTTCTCAGCGGGTTGACAATTCATCTTGTCAAGGATTGCCTTCTCCTGCTTGAGGAGTTTTGCAAGAACTGACGTGTTAGCGCCAACCTTGTTTTCCTCAATAGGCTCATAGGATGCCTTACGAGCATATTTCCAAAGGTCTGCCATTTTAAAGGTAAGACATTCGTTGTCTATGCCTCTGAAGAGAAGACCTGCAAATTCTGCAGCAGCAATTACATTCTGTGCTGCAAGCGCCGTGAGACGCTGAAGATTTTTCTCGGTTCTTTCCATTTTTTATATTTTTATAGTTTTTTATTTATTATATCAAAATAGAGGCTATCAAGCTTTTAGATAGCCCCTATATGTTTTTTATGATGAAGTCAGTCTACACATTACCGAAGGTAACCCTGTAAACTTTATCGCTGCCGTCAGGCATACCCAACTTTACAACAGCAACATCAGATGCTGCAGTGTTGTAAACCAAACCAGCCAATTGAGGCTGATTAGGATCTGCTTTCAATACCATTGATGGTAATGTTGCAAGATACTGAGTAAATCGCTTTCCAAGCGAGAGTGTAAACTCCTTGGAGAGTGAATCCTGGGTGTAAGATTTTATTTCTTGATCGCATCTCATATTTTGGATAGCGAAGAAATAACTCAAATCACCAACTGTAGGCTTCTGCCAGTGGTTAGGCGATTTAAATGCCGCCTCTACTGGATAGAAAGTACCACATGGACAACCCCATATAACTCGAGAGTCTTCAGGTGTTGTAGTCTTTGTTACTTCTGCTATTTTCACATAGCTTGGAAGCAAAGACTTAATGGTTCTATTGCCTACACCTTTTATTTCATATTTGGTGTCTGACAATAACTCATTACCTGTGATAAGCTTAAACTTATTATTACCCTCTGCAATTACAGCGGCAACAATAACATTATTACCGTCCCGGAAATCACCATTAGATTCGAACTCAGTGGTTCGACCGTTAATGGTAATTTGAGCCTTTATATTATCAGGGTGATTACCGTTGTCATTATAGACATTAGCAAAGAAGATATAAAGTGTTCCCTCAGGAATCGTATCCGTATTATTGAGGTTAAAGAAGTTCTCTACAACGAGTTCCTCTCCTGCCCTGTTTTCGGTACGGTCTTGGTCCTGAACCCATTTTGTGGGTGATTTAGGACAGACTTCAAACCAATCAGACATCATCTGATTAAGTTCATCCATTTGTCCATTTGCAACACACTTCTGTACGTACTCTTTATAGGAGTAATATGTACCAGAAGGTGTCTTGAACCCTCCGCGTAAACGCAACTGATCCAGTAGATCAATACGGGTTCTGCCTCTACCTGATGAAGAGGCGTAGTAGAGATGGAAGCTTCCGTTTGGTCCATATTCTCTTACGTGACCATCCCAGTCACAGTTTGTATGCCACAAAACTGAGAATGAGAATGGGGCGTAAACATAAGAACCACTCTTCGCAGCTTTCTGAACAAGCTTTGAAGATTTGTAAGATGTACCATCCTTCGTTACAATCGCGAAAGGATTGTTCCACCTTAGAATATTCTTCGCCTTCGGGTCAGAAGCTGTGGTCAATATGGCCACATTGCCCTCATGAAGCGAAGTCAAGAAAATATTCATGTTCCGGCTCTTAGGCATCTTTTCCTTAAACAGTTGCTCGATTGTAATTGTTTCACACTCGTCGAACTGATTAAATGGTATAAAGCTACCCTTGTTACCGGTTACCGTCTTACTAACCAATTCTGGTTTAAACTGCTTCATTTCTTGGAACAGCTTAAAAGCAGTTGACTTGTTGGAATCAAGCACAGTACCAGATTCAGACTCTTTTTCTGCATCGTAAAAGATCTCTGATTTATCGATATCTTCTTTAGACGCAAAACGGCGATGCAAAGATGCCTCATAGCCACCCTCTTTCAACCCTTTCTCAAAGTTGAAGATGTCCATAGCTGTAAGAGCCTTCTCAGACTTCATCCCACGGTTGGCTGGATCAGCCATAGTATTGTAACGAGCTATAGCATACAACTCGTTACCCTTCATTTTAGAGCCTTCAATTTCGATGTCGTTGCCATCCTCATCCTTTTCACGAATCATTCCGGTTCCTGAATAAGGCTGCAAAAATCCACCGAAAATGACATCCTTCTTTATGCCGATAAATGATGCTTTCGTTCTACCGTACTCATCCGTAGTACACGTGCACTGGAAGCAAAGGTAGTTGAGGTAGTCGTTCAACTGCTCAGGAGTCAAATCTCGAGTCTCGTTGAAGACTTTCTTGCCAAGTTCGATAAGCCAGAGCTTTTCGTCTTTAAGAAGCAAACGCTTCTGATTGAAAAGTTCCTCCATCTTGTTCCAAGCTTCCTCGGTAACAAGCTGTTTGTCTGAACCAAACACTTCTTTCATAGCATTGATATGCGATGAGTAGGCGTTGTGAAGTTCCGTTGTCCACGAGGCATCCTTGCCTGAAACAACGTAACCTTTCGGAACATTTATGAAGAAATGCTGGAAAGTGTACTCTTCAGTATCACTTCTCTTGACTATAGCCGGGATTTTCTCTCCGGTTATATCAAGTTCTAGTTCACCCTTGTCTGTGAGATGAAGGGGTGTAACCATTCCTTCATGACCGTCCACATAATGGCGGAAATATTTTGAAGTATCGCCATCGAAGTGATCAAGAAGATTTTCTTCTGGTGTACCGATAACATAATTTCCTGCCTTTGTTTTTGTGGCCTTAATATCTTCCTTTTGAAGCCAACCCTCGGAGGGCTTGAAGTAAGATTGGATATTCGACTCCCTAACTATTTTGTCAAGGGTCGAAATCGGAGCTTCATACTCGGTTCCTGCTATAATATTAGACATATTCTCCCAGAGAGTATGTCTAACAAAACCATTATCGGTCTTTTCTAAACTTGTTATAAAGCCGAAATGGTTAATGAATTTGCTACAAGCCATGCAGGCATGGGTGTTGTAGCCCCTGAAAATCAGGGAACGATTCGCTGGTACGAGACCACCGAATGCGTTAAGATAGCTTACAAAAAGCTTCTCTCCAGCCGGAGGTGCCATGAAAATAGCATCACCTCGGCTGATCATTTCCTGAAAGTTCGCATTGACTTTGTCGCGAACTTTTGTAAAAAGTTCTGCTGCCATAATATTATTTAAATTTAATTTATTAAAATGTTAAAATATCATGAAAAATAAATGAAGAAGATATAAACTCGATTTATATCTTCTTCATCTTTAAGAGTTTTAGTCTTTTGAATCAGTATCCGGTTGAATTGGATACCGTTTTGATAGATTAGAAAAAACTTCCCCACTTGGATGATGAGTCCTGAACGACCCCTTGAGCATATATGAGGGGAGTTGACCTGGAATGTACCCAGTAAACGACCTTTCGTAATTCTTTATAATTTCATTTATATAAGACATAAACGAGGCAGAATCTTTAGATCTGTTTGCTGCTTTAATCCACGCAGTACTTAGTTTTATAGGATCTACTTCAATTAGTTCATTGCTTGGAACTTCCTTCAGTTTATCTAATCTACTCTGATAATCAATTATAAGAGGCTGATCAGGTGTTGTATCGTCATATATATCAAAATCTCCCATCTTTAGTCAAGAGAGTTTATGTTATAAAAACAATCCACTCCATTATTGTAAATATCATCTATTGACTCCTCTGATATTGAATTACACAAAAAGTCTAACGGTGCTGTTTCATCCCTTTGTATGGTTACAATATTAACAGAACCTTTAGGTAATTTTGTTAATTCAGTACCTGAATCTTCTAATACGCTATTTATAACTAGTTCAGAATTAGTAGTCATAAATAACGTAGGCCTCCAATTTATCTCAACATCTGCAGGATCCTTAGATTCACTTTCCCTAAGTGTGATATCGTCTATTAAATTTTTAATTAATAGATTTGCAATTGGGGGAAATAATCCTAATTCTGGCTCCTCTATAAAGACAGAGTCAACAATTTCATCCGATATTCTCTTCTCTATTGTCAAAACAATTGGAATTAAATATTTCAAACCATCATTCTTCAATGGTAGAAGTTGGTGTGGTAATTGTTGTTCTAAACGAAATTCTCCGTTCAAAGTGTAGTCATTTACACTTTCCATCTCTTCTGGATATTTTATGACTTGAAGCAAAAATTGTCTCAAATCATCCTTTTCTTTTACGAGAAAAAGACTTGAATATCCATGATTTCTCAAGGACATTATTCTTATATAATTCTCCTCACTTGGTGGAGCTAATTCAACAATCTCGGAAACAATGCTCTGCATTCTCTTCTCAAAAGCATAAGAAGGCTCCTCAATATCCAGCCATTCAGTTGGAAATTTAGGATCGAGAGTCTTGTCTCTATCAATTGGAAAATATGGGTCAGAATTATACCAAAGATAATCAGGTAAATCTAAATCCCACTTAAATCTATCTATCTCAATTTTATCTGAGTAAATAGTATATTCCAACCAATCTGTTGTATATTTTATGTATCCATCAGATTTTATTTTCAGCGGACTCTGTATTAATTGAAGAAAACGAGAGTAATTCTTCTTTAATTCAGTAGAAATAAATGAAATTGCATTATTATCAGTACAATCTTCATTTAAATTATAAATGCTACATATCTTTTTTTCGAGATATAATAGTCTATAAAGAAGTTGCATTACCTCTGATTTCATACAACTTCCGATTATGATATTTATTTTCTTAATATCAATTTTAGCTGATTTAATTAAACCAGCATTTTTTATTTCTACTAACCTATTCATTGCTCTTTCTATAACCTTTAAATAGTGACCTTTCAATGAAAGTAATAAAGTTACCAATAACTTTACCAACTTTTCTACCAAAAATCCTAGAGAGTTTCTTGACTCTATTTTTACGATGAGCATCAATATATCCGTCTTTCATGTCAGAATTGATAATTTCAACCTCTTTTGGATCTTCAGTATTCAAATCTATTTTTCCGTTTGAAGCGGTAACTAGCATTGTTTTATCTCCTTCATATGAGATAAAACGATCTATTTCTCTTCTATAAACTAAATTATAATAATTGATGCAACTATTATAATCATAATCGTCGATTTGATCTTGCTGTACTTCTGGTGTTTCCATGTAACCAGAATAAAATGCAGACAATAAGATCAATTTATTTGCCTTTTCAAATCTTCCGGCATTTATCTCCTCTTGTATTCTCTTTTTGAAAAAAGGAGATGGCTTATATCCTTTCAAGAAATCCGGTAGTTCTCCGGTCCATTCATTCATTTTATTAGTTTTTTTTATTGTTAATAATATCACGAAAAATAAATGAAGAGGTGTAAGAGACTTACTCTAATACACCTCTTCAATAAGAAGAGTTTGAGGCTAGGCCTTTTTAACTAACTCTTTAAGATAATTTACGTAATCCTTACCTGAGTCTGATAATTTTTCATCAAAAAATGAATATCTTTCAGATGGAATATAAACTTCAGGTAAAGATAAAACATTATTTATCATAACGCCGTTATGATAATTTAAATTGTGATCTATATCTACCAAATATATTTGTCTACTAGGAAAAAGCATTATCTCATTTAAAGAACATAAATTTTCCATGAAATTTATGATATGAGTTAATAACTTTTTGCTATCATTGTCTGATATAACAATCCAAGTATTGTATTGTCTATTTTCTGTGATATCAGCCCAGTAGAATAGATAATATTTATCATTCATTTTATACAATGATAAAAGTGGACCGTCATAATATATAATATCGGAATCACCCACTCTTTTTATATTCTTAAAAAAATTATCAGGTAATGATTTTATTTTAGAATTTTTATTAAGGGTTATCATTTTGCATTAAAATTAAATACAAAATTAATAGATCTTTTCCAGGAAACCTTTTGATACCAAGGTGTATTAGTTAGTTTAGTTCTAACAAAGACTTCAGCATACGTAATAACCTTGCTTAAAACATTTCCAAGTTTATTTCCAAATAATTTCTGATACACTTTACGTCTCATCTTGAAATTATTTCTCATTTTATTATAAACTATCTGTCTTTTCCATAAAAAGTCATTAGATACAGGTAATACCGGTAATTCATATCCATTTATAATATTAAAGGATCTTTTGATACCAATATTTTTACCTACTCTTTCAATAACATAATCTCTCAGCTCTGAGTCGTAATGAACATTGAAATAACTAAAACTATCACCTGGATAACGAGCATGAAGTATAGTACTAATATACGAATCCAGTTGTGACATATGCATTGTATAGAAGATTTTTGAGTTATTATATATAGATTGTGCATAAAATAATCTATTATAACACTCCATTTTATCCCTATTATTAAAATCTGAGAGCTTTTTTCGTTCTTCTTCTAGTATATTAAACCAAAGAGAAAGCTGTTTATCAAAAAGCAAATCTTCTACCCAACCACTGTATTCTGTTTCTAAAGGATTTATCATTTTAAATAAAACAAGATTTAGAAAAATAAAGAGAATAACAGCAATCAAAAGCTTCTATATCACTTTCGAGTATTATTAAACCTTTCTGATCCCATTTAGTCCAATTTTGTCTACCATCATAGAGAAAATCGAAACGTTCTTCGTCAACTGTCCAGAAAAACCCCAAACAGCGTTCTCTAATACCTTCTACGTCTACAGGCACTATTCCATTTAGTTTCAATCTATTAAAGCAGACTTTATTCTTATCGAGAGTCGCATGACGACCTATACTATTAACCAAATAACACTTATTAAGGTATCTTTCACAATGTCCAAAAGATGTAAGATTAGTAATAAAACCTCTATCGAACCCTATCTTTTTCTCAAGTTCACCGTGTAAATACCATTCATTTCCATACTCTAAATCCTCTTTGGGAACTCTTCGTTCAAGATCTTTATCGTCTTCCCCAAATCGGGATTTGTAGAGATTACCATTAGATTTTATTGCAGTAATTTTCAATATATTTTCCATAATATTTATATTAATGTGTTTTTTTTCTTTCTTTTCAGACATTAGGATTTTACGGAATTGAAAAAAGTGACAAAATGGCAGAAAACGGCAAAAAGCGGAACCCTATGTCCCTCTAAAAATATCTTTAACTTGAAATATACCTATATCTTATTATATCGATTTTTGTGCCCCGAGTCCTACCAAGGAATCTGAGGATTTAACCCAAATTCATTTCTTCAATTATTGTAATTGTATACTTTGAATTTTGAAATTTTTATATTAACGAACCTAACGGTTCTCTGTTTTAATATATCAATAACCTTATAGATGTCATATTTTTTACCTATTTTTCCGTTTTATACTATAAGAGGCAACTTTTAAAAAAAAGTGACAGGTAGTATAGATTCTCTGATCCTTAGGTAAGACCACTTAATTTTTTATGACAAGTAAAAAAACACCATATAATATGAAAGTAATAGAAGTAAACGTTCCGCAAGGAACAAAATTCATTAGTGATTGGGTAGGATTTAACTTACCAACTATAAGTTGTATTATTGATAAAACAGTATGTGGTTGTGGTTTGACAGAATTCTGTTTAAACAATAATGAACCAATAATACTATTAAGTCCAAGAAGAGTATTATTGGATAATAAAGCAGATCAACACAACCTCTCGCAGAGAGGTAGACCATTATTTTATTTTAAGAATGAAAAGGAAGTATGTTTAGGTTATGATGAAGAACCTGACACTACTCTTAAAATAACTCAGGAAGAAGAAACTAATTTAAGTTTTATTGAATTAGAAAAGGAGTTAGTATCTAATAAACAGTTAGTTATAAAGGATAAAAAGTCATCATTACCTATTTATCTCTTCCAATTAAAATCTGATTTAAGACAATGGTTATCAATTAATTCCAATGATCCCAATTTTGTACCAAAAATTATAGTAACTTATGATTCATTTAAGCATGTAGTAGACGCTTTGGGAGTTGATATATCAAGATTTACTATAGTTGTGGATGAATTTCAGTCTATCTTTACTGATAGTACATTCAAACCGGAAGTAGAATTGAGTGTATTGGAAGTAATGAGTAGTCTACCTTTAAATAAATTCTTATTCATATCTGCCACTCCTATGATGGAGAGATATTTGGATAAATTGGACTTCTTTAAAGATATGACTATATATAAACTAATCTGGGATAAATCCTTAATAGAACCTGTTAATTTAACAAGAAGATTAACAGAATCTATAAGGGGAGATATTATTAATATAATAAATAACTATATGAATAATATTTTCCCAACAAAAGTAACTTTAGACGGAGTAGAACACGTGTCCAAAGAAGCGGTTTTCTTTGTTAATTCTGTAAATGTAATATGTGATGTATTAAAGAAAACTAAACTAAGTCCGGATAAAGTTAATATTCTCTGTGCTAATAGTGAATTTAATAAGAAAAGATTAAAAAAGATTGGTTATTCTATAGGAACTGTACCTATCGATAAGTCACAAAATAAAATGTTTACATTCTGTACAAGAACTTCTTATATAGGTGCAGACTTTTATTCTGATAATGCAATGACTTTTATATTCTCTGATTTAAATAAACAGTCATTAACCGTGGATATTTCACTAGATCTTCCACAAATTATTGGTAGACAAAGATCTCCAGAAAATGTTTTTAGAAACGAGATAA
>Ga0310694_10005398_pt1 | contig 12238 bp, 10 predicted proteins | sample 174DNAGHGhighgp2_FD_203884 | JGI IMG/M metagenome (GOLD analysis project Ga0310694, IMG submission 203884) | Sheep rumen microbial communities from Palmerston North, Manawatu-Wanganui, New Zealand - 1742 DNA GHGhigh gp2 (v2) (version 2) | ecosystem: Host-associated > Mammals > Digestive system...
ACGGAACGGTCAACCTGTACGCGGTCTGGAAGGCGAACACCTACGCGGTGAAGTTCAACGCGAACGGCGGCACGGGGACGATGGCGAACGAGTCGTTCACCTACGATGTCGCGAAGTCGCTGACGGCGAATGCCTTCACGCGCACGGGCTACACGTACCAGGGCTGGGCGACGTCCGCCGACGGGGATGCGGCATACGCCAACAAGCAGATGGTGAGCAACCTGACGGCGGCGGCGAACGGGACGTTCGACCTTTACGCAGTGTGGACGGCGAATCCGTACACGGTGACGTTTGACGCGAACGGCGGAACGGGCGAGGCGATGGCCTCGCAAGGCTTCACCTACGGCACGGCGCAGAACCTGTCGAACGGAAGCTACACGCGGACGGGCTACACGTTCCTTGGCTGGTCCACGGATCCGAATGCGACGAGCGCGGCCTACGCGGACGGCGCGTCCGTCTCGAACCTCGCGACGGGCGGCACGCTCGTGCTCTACGCCGTGTGGCGTCCGAACGCCTACACGATCCGCTTCCTGCCGAACGGCGCGGAAGGGGAGATGGCGGACCAGGCGGCGACATACGACACGGCGACAAACCTCACGGCGAACGCCTTCGCGAAGGATGGCTACTGGTTCGTCGGCTGGTGCCTCGACGCGGACGGCGCGGTCAGCTTCACGAATCGGCAGCAGGTGCTCAACATCGCGACGAATGACGGCGCGGTGGTGACACTCGTCGCAAAGTGGGCGGACGCATGGTACGTGGACGCGGCGACGGGTGATGACGCGAACGAGGGCTACGTTGCGGACAAGCCGTTCAAGACAGTCCAACGTGCGATAGACCTGGCGGAAGACGGACAGCAGATTGTCGTTGCGGACGGAACATACGCGCCGATAGCTTCCGGCAACAAGTCGATTGTCATTCGCTCGGTGAACGGTCCGGAGGCGACGGTCATTGACGGCGGCGGAACGTCGGTCTGCGCCAACCTGGGCGGAGAAGGCGCGACGGGTTCCATGACGAACACCGTCCTGCGCGGCTTCACGCTGCGGAACGGGCACTCGGCGCTTGATGGCGGCGGCGCTCTAGGCGGAACGGTCTGCTACTCCATAATCGAATCGAACAGTGCCGAGCGCAACGGCGGCGGCGCGGCGTTGGCGATGCTGGTGAACTGCATCGTCGCGGACAACCGCGCGCTGGGCGGAAACGGCGGCGGACTCTACAACAGCTCGGCCGTCAACTGCACGGTCGTCGGAAACTCCGCGACTGGCAACGGCGGCGGAACGTTCGCGGATGCTGTGGGCGTCGAAAACGTCAACTGCATCGTCACCGGCAATACCGCGGCGCAGGAGCCGAACATCTCGAGCATGGTGACGAAGCGCAGCTGCTTCATGGGCGATCCGTCATTCGTGGATGCGGAGAACGGCGACTTCCGCCTGCTGGGCGACTCGCCGTGCATCGACATGGGCAACAACAGGTACGTCCCGGGCGAGACGGACATTCGCGGCAACGCGCGCATCCAAAACGGCATCGTCGATATCGGCGCGTACGAGTTCACGCTCCCGACGGGGCTGGGCAACGTGCCTGTGGAAGGGACGGACGCGGCGGTGCCGGTCGAATGGCTCGGCGCATACGGGTATGTGGACGAAGATTCGACGCCTGCGTCGTTGCAGCAGGTCATGGCACAGGCGGGTGACAACGGGATGCCGCTCTGGCAATCCTGGGTTGCGGGACTTGATCCCTGGAATCCCGATTCGCAGCTGATGGCCAATATAGCGGTCGTGGGAGACGAGGTCGAAGTCTCGTGGATGCCGGACCTCTCGAACGCCGAGCCGAAGCGCCACTACACGGTGATGGGCAAGACGAACCTGACCGATACGGCATGGGTGATTCCGGTGAACGAGGAACACCGCTTCTTCAAGGTGACGGTCACGATGGGAGAACCCGGCATCGCGCGGGATGTTGCGGCGACGGCGGGGACGTCCGCCGAGGACGTGTCGATCTCCTGGAGCGCCGTCGATTGGGCGGTTGGCTACAACATCTACCGTTCGACCGTTGACAACTTCAGCCAGGCGACGTTGCTTGCATCCACGACGGACACGGCGTACGTTGACGCAACGGCGCTTCCCGGCACATGGTACTACTACTGGATCGTCTCCGTGGCGAACGGCGGCGAGTGGATGACGAGCGCAAACGCGGCCGGAAACCGCAAGATCGGCGTGCCGAGGAACGTGGCGGCGTCCGACGGCACGTCCGCGGACTGGATCACGGTGACGTGGAACGCGGTCGAGGGCGCGGTGTCGTACCGTATTCTCCGCGCGACGACGGAGTTCGTGGAGGATGCCGTCGAGGTCGAAACTTCGGCAGGCACGAGCTGGATGGATCTCAATGCGGCGAACGGCGTCACCTACAACTACTGGGTCGTTGCGGTTGGCGCGAGCTTCGAGGGCGAGGCGTCGGCTTCGGACGTCGGCTATCTGCGCCTTGCGGCGCCGGATGGCGTGACGGCTTCGAACGGCGGCTTCGCCGACCGCGTCAAGATCGCATGGAACGCCGTTACGGAGGCCAGCCACTACCGCGTGTACCGCAGTGCGTCGGCAAGCGGCTCGAAGACGCCGGTCAGCGGCTGGCAGACGGCGCTCAACTATTCTGATACGACCGCCGAGCCGGGCGTGACGTACTGGTACTTCGTCGTTGCGGCGGCGGATAACGAGGGCCGGAATGCGAGCGGCTACAGCGCGGGCGCGGTCGGCAGCCTCAAGATCGGCGCGCCGACGGGCGTGTACGCGACGGACGGCACGTCGGCGACGGGCGTGACGGTGTCGTGGAACGCGACGCCCGGCGCGGAGGGCTACAAGGTCTATCGCGGCACCTCGAACAATCCAGATGCGGCCGAGGTCGTGTCGTCCGTCCCATCTGTCCCATCCGTCCCTTCCGTCTCATTTGAGGACGCATCCGCCGAGCCGGGAACGCTGTACTACTACTGGGTGACGGCGACGAATGCGGTCTCCGAGAGCGCGAAGAGCGCCGTCGAGACGGGCTTCCGCTCGATTCCGGCGCCGACGGGCGTCACGGCGACGACCACATCTGGCGCGGCGGCGGTGACGGTCTCGTGGCAGCCGGTCGCCGGCGCGGTCTATTACCGCGTCTATCGCGGCACGCGCACGGGCAGCGACTACGCGGTCGAGATCGACACCACCACGGAGACGACCTACGCCGATGAAAGCGGTGCGGCCAACAGGACCTACTACTACTCGGTGAAGGCCGTCGGCACCTCCAGCGAGAGCGACTTCAGCGCGTTCGTCCCCAGCAGCCGGTAGCCATTGCAAATGGCCCATAACCCATTGAAAAAAGTGCGTGAGGCGTTGCCACAGACGCATCGGTTTGTGGTATAATTGGCGGCGTTGAAGTCGGTTGAAAGACCGATGACGACCAAACTTCGGAAGGAGGCTGGGGAGAAATCCCGTTGACGACTGGGGTGGGTAGCCGTTTCATACGAAATACCGCTAGATATTTCACAACACAGACGGCACATGGGTCAGACCCTTGTGATACGGTTGATGTGATACGGTCAATGTCGGCTTGCGGACAAAGAGGAATTCGAGGAGACGGCAACAGCCGGTAGGAGTTGTGAAATGGCGATGCCACAGAGAGACAATGCGATTGAGGAGATCAAGCGGCTGGACGCGCTTTTGGAGTACGCCGTCCAGCACAACGACACCGCCGAGGCCGAACGCCTGCGCGAGGAGCTGAAGCGTCTCACGGAGAGGATTTAACCTAAAATCGTCAGTTGACCCTTAGTTGAGGTGGTTTTCCGCGGCGTGACAAAGCCGCCCGCCCGGCTTCGCTTGCGAGGCCGGGTTTTGTCCAATTGAAATGCGTCCGACGCGCTACTTGAGCGCGTACAAGGGTTTCAATGCGGGGGCGTGGAGCAGGATTCTGCGAAAAGCGAAGCGAAGAGGGATCCCAAACTGCGTTCAGGCAGATAGCAAGCGGATGTGGTATAATTCACGGCAATGAGCAAGAGAGAGACAAAGGCGGCGGCTCGCGGTGTCGCTCGACCTCCCTGCGATCAATGGTTCATGGTGAGGCAGAGTTTCTTGCGAGCACCTAACCTGAGTGTCGCCACAATCCTCTCACTTTCAAGGATCGGCATCGCATCACCCTTTGCCTCCTTGCGCCGCTTGAAACGGACGATGCGCAACGGCCCAATCTTGAGATATGTCTTGCGCAGCCAATCGTCAAGCCATGTTGCGGCGGCATGATGGTAGGCGTAGCCATTCCGTGAGTTGAAGAAGTCAACAGGATGGATCACTTCCGTATCGGAAATGCGCACTTCCTTGCGGCAATCCGAGAAGTCAATGCCTCTGGCGGCAAAGAAGCGAGCCATGCGCACCACGTTCGGGGTTTGATCATACTCCCCATCCGCCTTCACGAAAGGGATCCGCCCATACTCGTCAAGCATCTCCTTCACGAGCCTGTTGCCAGGCGCCGCGCCAAGAAAGCACATGTTGAGATAGACGTTCGGCGCACGGTCGATGAATCCTGTGGTGAAATCATTGGAAAGGAATTCGTCAATCGGCCTGAACAGTTCAAGATCGGTATCAAGGTAGAAGCCGCCATACTTGTCAAGTGCGTACAGCCGCACATAGTCCGCCGCAAATGCCCACTTCTTCGCCCGAAGAGCCTCGCGCAGATAGCGGTTGTCTATTCCGGAGATGGAAGCATCGTTCCACTCGCGAATCTCCCATCCTGGGCAGAAACGCTTCCAGCTCGCAAGGCACTGCGTCACTATAGGCGGTTTCGGCTGCGCGCCTATCCAGACGAAATGGATGATTTTTGGAGTCATGCAGCCACCCCTCCGCCATCTCACCTACGCAAGTGCGGCGTACTGTACCTTTCCGGCGGCGCTCCGCGGCAGGGCATCAATCGCCTTCACCGCAAACGCCCCGGCATTGAAGTGCATTTTAGCCACAAGCAGCTGCTGCACAGCCTGCATCTTCCCGCTGTCGGTAATGAACACCTTCAGGTGATTGTCCGAGCCGGTTGCGGCACAGTCAATCCCCTCAAACTCGTCCTTTACAAGACGTTCCACATCCTCCAGCGACACTCGGCAGCCATACACCTTCAGGAATCTGGAGGCTCGGCCGGTTATGAACACATAGCCGTCCTCGTCTATCCGTGCCAAGTCCCCGGTATGGCGAACGCCATGCCATTCGTCCTCCTTGAGCAGGTCAGCGGCAGTGAGTGCATATCCCATAGCCGTATTTGGTCCCTCATAGACAAGCTCCTCTTCCTCAAGCCAAAACCGGCAATCCTTGACGACGCGTCCTATGGAACCAATCTTCTCCATCTCCGAGTCGGTGCTGATGAACGACATGAACCCGGCCGTTTCGGTCTGCCCATAACCTTCCCTGATCACGATGCCTCTGTCTCGCCCCCACTCGGCGTACTTGCGGCGCAGAACCGGCGCCATTGCGCCTCCGCTCACAAGCAGACACTTGAGGTCGGGCATTTCATTCGTGAAGAACCTAAGCCTATCCAGCATCTCGTACATGTACGGCACACCGACAAAATGAGTGGCTTTCGTAGCCAGCATCAGCCGATGCAGCTCACGATCCATCACCGAACGCTCGCTCATGACAAGCGCTGCCCCGGCCGAAAGGCAGGTGCAGGCCACGCTGAGACCGAATGCGTAAATCGCAGGAAGGATCATCATCATCCTTACAGACGGAGTGATCGGCATTGCATCAACGCAGATTCGGCTGTTGCCAACAATGTTCCCGGCGGTGATGCGCACGAGCTTGGGGCTACCTGTCGATCCGCTCGTGCTCAGAAGCAGCGCAAGGTCTGGATGCGTAGGCACACCTTCATACTCCGCCACCAGCTTCTGAAGCAGAGCCTTGTCAATGGTAGCGGGCAGAAGAAGCGGCACAATTCCGTGGTTGATATAGCCCACCAGACGCACCATAGTATCAAGGTCGTTTTTTCCGAGCAGCACTTTCACCGTATGCGGCTTCAGGCCGTCCGCAGCCCTGTCAGAAAGCTCCTTCAGTTCAGCATACGAAACTTCGCAGCCATCCTCGCACATGATGGCTACGCCGTCGAAATCAAGCTTGAATACGGGTTCAGAACGCAATGCCATGTTTTTTCTCCAGTATTTCCCTTCCGTTCGCAAAACTGCGGAACGCATAGATGTCATCCGCATCGAAAGCGATTCCGAAAGCCTCCTCTATTCGCCCGATAAGCGTCATCTGCCCCGCAGAATCCCATGCCGGGAACTCCTGATACTTCAGCTCCTTTGCATCGTCGGCCGATACTGCGAACGTCTCAACGAAGATGTTTGCGTACTTTGCCGCCGCATCTGATGCGGTGCGCTTCTGCACGTCAGCTGCGCCTGCAGATGACTGAACCCCGCTCTCCGCGCCAACTGCCGCCGCCTTGATCTCCACGGGCTTGCCACCTGCAGCGATCTTGAGCTTGTTGTAATGCTCTATGTCGCGCACCGCAAACACACGCGCGGGATTGCCGCCCGCTATCGCGCATGGCGGTATGTCGCCCTGCACAACGCTCCCGGCCTGAATCACGGCGCCTTCGCCGATGTGCGTGCCGGGGAGCAGTATGCAGCGAAGTCCCACCCATGCGTAGTCATCCACCTTCACGGGCTTGTATATGTATTTCGGGCCAAACGGCAGACGTTCGTCATGGTCATAGTCATGGTTCTGGGTGTAGATCACCGTATCTTCCGCGATGGCGGTGAAGTTGCCTATGGTAACCTCGCCGTCGCCATATATCTTCACATTTTTGCCCCAGCCCGTGAAGTTGCCGATGGTGGTGTAAGGCGTGATGTTCACGCCAGGGCCGTAAACGTACGTGCCTACGCCGATGGATTTGGCCTTCCTGCGCATGGCCCTCACGTAGAGACGCGACTCGAACCGCATGCGAAGACCCTTCTTCTCCATCTTCGACTTGCCGATGTAGAAGATCGCCGATACGATGCGTGACAGCAGCTTCACCATGCCGCCGGCCCTCCTCTCAGAAATCTGTTGAGCATTCTATCCGCCTTGCCTTTCTCAAATCAACTTTGGCGCGAAGTATATCAAAAACGCACCCTACCGGTAAAGATAATCGTTCCAGAGTCCACTATCGCGTGAGATGAAAGCCTGTGCGCGGGCTATGCGTGTGCGAAGCGTCTCATCCTTGCGCGAGCCATGCGGAACGAGCCGGCACAGCTTCAGCCAAAGAAGGGTGGCCCGCATGCGCCAGATATCGGCTCTTCCGTATTTCACAGGGAATGCGGAGGCCGAAACCATGCCGCGCAGCTGTTCGCGCCGCTCATCCACAAGAAACGACTTCGCAAGCTTCAGCGTAAGGAACAGAAGCATGCCAACATCGTTCCAGCCATGCCCAGCCATCATGGGATGATGCGCAAAAAGCAGCATCCGATACCGCCAATGCCGCAGCAGATACGGGTCTTCGCGAAAGTCATCCCTGAGAAACGCAAACTGCCCATCGATTAGCCTAAGGTGCCCTTCGTCGTCCATGAGCAGATTGTCGGAGATTACGTCGCGCCACACGATGCCAGACTTCTGAAGCGCGGCGGCGATGCGCAGTAGGTCGTCCATCACGCCTATCGACTCCACCTCATCCAATCCCTTGATGAACAGATCCGTAAGCGACGGTCCCGGGAGCTTGCGCGTGACAACGAATGCGCTCCGCCCGTCTTTCGAGGTCCAATGCGCCAACGCTTCAGCGCACACGCCCGAATCGGCGGAGGCGAGTTTGCGCGACATCTGATATTCGTTTGCAATCGACTCTGGCGCACGAGATGAACATTTCACGATGCATGGCGTTCCCTTGAACAGCCCTTCATAGAAGATGTCGTTCACCAGCTTGTTCTCAAGAAACGGGCGGCAGTCCGAAATGCCAAGCGCGGCACCTTCGTCCTTCATGCGCGCATCCCAGTATCCACGCAGTTTGCGGTCTAATTTCATGGTTTGGATTATACCACAAGTAAGTTGCGGTTCAATGTATCACGCCATTAAGGTATTTGCGGAAGGTCAAGTCATTCTTCCGGACAAGGCGCTGGTCAATGCGCGGATCACGCAGATAGCCGAGCCCACCATCCTCCGCCACTTCAAGCACCGTGTTGACCGCCTCTGCGCCGCGGAACCCTATCTGCATGTTGCCTACCTGCGCCCGGAATTTCCCGAGGCATTTTATCGCCGTATGGCGGCGTCCCTTGCTTGGAGCATACCAGTAGGCGATGCAGGCATCCATTATGGTGTTCCCGCTGGTCTTTCCGAAAAGGAATCCCGTAGAGAAGTGGTCGCTGTAGCAGGTGTCGTAGCGGTTGTTCCTGCCATTGTCCTCGAAGCCGACGCTACCATCGTACAGCTCCATCGGAATGGTGCAGAGCGGATGAAGGTTCTTCATGAGATTGCCGCCGGCCGACTTCGCTAACCTTATGCCAACACATACATGCGCGATGCGCATGTTGGCAATCGTGTTGTCGCACGACTCAATGAACACGCCGACCGAATCCGACTTTCGGTTGCCGGTAATGTTCACATCAGATATGTCGGAGTCCGACGAATTGGAGTTCGCGCCGTGCTTTATGTGCAGCCCCACACGCACATTCTTCATGGAAACGAGCCGCACCCTCGTCTCACGGCCAGAATCGATTGATACACCATCCGCCACTCCGCTGCCGTCAATTATGCCGCCGGTCAGGGAATAGACGCTTCCGGGCGTTCGAATGTCGTTTGCGGGATGAATGCCGCCAAGTCTCACCATGGACTCTGCATTCGTCCATCCTGGCGCAGCCTTGAGGATGGCAAAGTTCGCCAGCTGGAGATCCACGCTTTTCTTCGGGTGCGCTGGCGTGGCGATCGGATGAGAAAGGAGATACGTTCCGTCAGGGAAGTAGAGTGTGCGGTTTGGATGCGCGTCTATAACGCGCTGGATGGCATCGGCTACATCCGTATTCCCGTCCGCCGCAACGAAATCAGTGACCACTATGCATCCTGCGCCCGGCGCAGCCGCCAGCGTCGGCACAGTAAGCAGCAGCGACAACCCGGCAAGAATTGCGCCATGCCCAGCAAAGCAAGTCTGCCAAGTTCGCCGCGAATGGCCATTCATTTCTCTGCACCTGAACGAGCGTTGCCTCAACATGGAAACACCTCCCCTAAAATCATCCCGCCATCGCAGCGGTTTCAAGCACTTTTACGGCGCGAAAACCGCCCCAGACGAACGGACGCCAAGGGCGGATATTGCGCACCACCTTCACGATGCGGTCACTCCGGTCAAGGAATGTAGCATCTATGGCAAACGACATGAAAAACGTGTGTATGGCATTGCAGCGCAGGATCAGCAGACCTTCACCCGGCGGCAGATGCGCGGTGCCGATCAACCCCTTCATGCGGGCGAACAGCGTACGCGCCACCTTCGCCCGCACTCCGTTGACCGTCACCGTCTCCATTCTCTGTCAGTCGCCGATGTGGAAGGCGCCAAGCGGCAGGCACGCATCGCTGTACACGGAGCCGAACCACGGCGAAGAATGGAGATAGCGGAGCTTCTTCGGCGCAGCCACGCCATCGGCCGACACCACAATATCCTTGCCGTTCAACGGACCGTCAAACTTCGGCTTGCCGTCTCTGCCCTTGGATTCAACCACATTGACGACTTTCGCCGGCTTCCATTCGCCGTCCTCGCCGCAAATCTCAAAACCGGTTTTCAACGAGCGGTCAGGGTTGTAGATGTACCAGCCTTCGGCGTCATTGAAGGAAAGCACAAACTTGTCGCCGTCAATCTTCCAGCTCTTAAGCGTGGGGGATTCGTCGCGCACCTGCGACCAGCCGTAGTCGCGCTTGAGCGCGTGGAGCGCAAGGCGCTTTGCGACCGTGCGCTTGTCGTTCGGATGGATGTCATTCAGGTTGCCGACGTCGTTGATGACCGCCATTGCAGCATTCTTCTCTTCGGCGGCGAACTTGGCCTGCGCTTCCTGGATGTTGGCGATGCCAGCGTAGCCCCACGGCGCAAGCTGCACAAAGTAGAGCGACAGGTTGGGGTTCTTGAACTCCTTTGCCCAGCCGTTGTAGAGCGCGTGCATCTTGTTGGCGTACCGCTGATACTCGCCCGCATTGTGGCAGCCCTGATACCAGATGAAACCGCGCACCGACATCGGCGCATAAGCGGCAACCATGCCGTACCAGAGGGCGGAAGGCTGCTGAATCGCTCCGCTTATCGGACCTTTCTTCATCTCCGGATCCCATTTCGCCTCGGCGACAAGCTTCCAGTCGCGCTCATCGTCAAGATCGCTCAGCCCTTCGTATCCTGAACGCGGCGTCCAAGCATCGATGTTCGTGCCGCCCCACGAGGAATCGACAAGGCCGACAGGGATGTCGAGCGCATTCGCAAGCTCCAGCGCATAGTAGTAGCCCATAGCGGACGGCATCCTCTCGCCCGACTTATACGCATCGTAGAGATCGGGCATCATCTTGCGCCATTTCACCTCCACGTTGAGCCTGGGCTTCGTCGCCATGACAAGCGGCGTCTTGACGAGGCGCACCATCGGCTTTCTGGTGCTCAGGAGCGTCATCGTTCCCCAGCCATCGCGGTAGCGCGGGCTGCCACCCCAAATCGGGCAGTCCGTGTTGGACTGTCCGGAGCACAGCCAAACTTCGCCCACGAGGACATCCGAGATGCGCACGTCGTTTGCCGCCAGAGTACGCCCAACCTTCGACGCCGCAAGCGCCGGAAGCTCAACCATCCATTTGCCGTCCGCACCGGCAACCGTCTCGGCATGGACGTCGGCAAAGACAACGTTCACCTTTTCGCCGGCATCGGCAGTGCCCCATACGCGCACAGGCATCTCGCGCTGCAGCACCATTCCATCCGCAAACGGAGCGGCAAGCTTGACCTTGGCCTGAACCGCAAACACCGCCAGCAACGCCGGCACGACAATCAACTTTTTCATTGTTTTAAGTCCTTTCAGTTTTTATATCACACCTTTAATGTACTTCTCCTTCACCGTGCGCCAAAGCACAAGGCAGAAAGCCGAGAGCGGGATCGCCAGCAGCAACCCCAACAGTGACTGGAACACCGCGCTCCAGAACAGGAACGAGAAGATGACACCTGCAAAGCCCAGCCCGGTACGCTTGCCCTGGATGAGCGGAGTAATCGCATATCCGTCGGCGACCTGGCCCGCCGCCCACACTCCGGCAACGCCAATCAGCCTCAGCATGCTGCCGCCATCGCCGAAGAACGCAAGCAGAAGGGCGAGAGGAAGGCATATCGCAGTGCCGACAAGCGGCACAAGGTTTATCGTGCCGAGCGCAAAGCCAATCACAAATCCATACGGCAGCCCAACCATCATGAAGCCGATTCCGTACAGCGCACCCTCCACAAGACAGATCACCACCTGTCTCTGGAAGAAGGATACCACAATATCAGTGAACGCATCTATCTGCTGCGCGACAAACAGCCTCGTCTCATTCTTGAGGAACGGCATCTGCTTCGCACAGTCCTCCCCATGAAGCGCCGGCTTCATCAGAAAATACACGAAGAAGATCATCGTGACGATCCACCCCACAATGCCGGCAAGGTACTTCACCGCGCTGAAGCTCACCTTCACGGCCTTGCCGCCATACTGTGCGCCGAGCTGGGAAAGCACGTCATGGGAAAACTGCACGGGATCGGTAAAGAAGAGGAGCGCCGAATCTGGCATGCCAAGCTTTACCAACCCATCATGGAATCCAGGATGCTTCGTCTGGAACCATTCGCTCGCGCGCGTAACTATCGTTGGCGCGGCCGAAATGAACGCCGAAATCTGCTCGACCATCATCGATCCGGCGAACCAGAGCACAAAGCCCGCCGGCACAAGCACTGTAAGGGACATCACGATGAAGGCAAGCGTAGGATTCCTCAGCCGTTTCAGGAACCACCCGTAATACGGCTTGAAGAACATGGAGAGGAACAGTCCCATCATTACAGGTATCAATGCGGGAGACGCACGATCGAGAACCTTGAGGATCGCCCATCCTATGGAAAGCACAAATGCCACCACCATGGAAACGGCAAGTGCTGTCACACCTGCCGCCGCCCACTTCTGCTGCCGTTTGCTAAGTTCAACCATCAATTGCCCTCTTTCCCGTTCACACTGCCGCGAAAATCAAGAAGATGACCCAGAAGCGACCGCACTCCACGATAGTAGAACGAGAAGTCGAACAGCGTCCGCGTGGAGGTC
>Ga0310694_10005400_pt1 | contig 12236 bp, 11 predicted proteins | sample 174DNAGHGhighgp2_FD_203884 | JGI IMG/M metagenome (GOLD analysis project Ga0310694, IMG submission 203884) | Sheep rumen microbial communities from Palmerston North, Manawatu-Wanganui, New Zealand - 1742 DNA GHGhigh gp2 (v2) (version 2) | ecosystem: Host-associated > Mammals > Digestive system...
TATTCGGGAAAGCAATACGGTTGGCATTGGAAAAGAATCTGGATTTTGTACCACCTTACGGAACCGGTGCAACGCTCTATTTCCGACCGCTGTTGATTGGTACGACCCCGCGTTTGGGTGTTGGACCCGGTCGTGATTTTGAGTTCATTGTCATTCCCTCGCCTATCGGACCGTACTACCCGGGTAAGTTTCATTGCACGACCTTCATCGTCAACCGCTATGTCGATCGTGCGGCACCTTACGGAACGGGACAGTTCAAGGTAGGAGGTAACTACGCCTCATCTTTCCGCGCCACCGAAGCCGCGCACGCCATGGGATGCGATTGTATCTTCCTGGATGCCAAACAGCACAAGTATATCGATGAGTGTTCGGCTGCGAATTTCATCGGGATAAAAGAGGTTAAGGGTGACGGGTTACAGGTTACGGGATACGAATACCTGACGCCGAAGAGCAGTGCGATCCTGCCGAGTATCACGAATAACAGTCTGATGACCTTGGCACGCGAGATGGGTATGAAAGTGACACAACGCCGAATACGATTGGAGGAACTGGAGCAGATGAGTGAGGCGGCTGCGTGCGGAACGGCTTGTGTGATCAGCCCGATAGACAAAGTGATCGACACCGAGAAAGGCAAGACCTACTCGTTCGGCGATGAACCCGGAGAGGTACTAACGAAACTCTATCACGCACTAAAAGATATCCAGTACGGACGGGCAGAGGACAAACATCATTGGTGTGAGATTGTCGACATGACGAAATAACGACATAACGTAATAACGAAAATAATAAAACTATGTTTAAGAATCAACCAAAAGGATTGTTCGCGTTGGCATTGGCCAACACAGGCGAGCGTTTCGGCTACTACACGATGTTAGCCGTCTTTGCGCTGTTCTTGCGCGCTAATTTCGGTTTGTCTGCGGACGCCGCAAGCCGTATCTACGCCGGTTTTCTAGCATGTGTGTATTTCCTCCCGCTGATCGGTGGTTGGATTGCAGACAAGATCGGTTACGGTAAGTGTGTGACGATCGGTATCTTTGTTATGTTCCTTGGCTACATCTGCCTGGCTATCCCCTTGGGAGGCGGTGGCTTTGCGATGGGCATCATGTTATTGGCCTTGCTGCTGATCTCGTTCGGTACAGGTCTTTTCAAAGGTAACCTGCAAGTGATGGTAGGTAATCTGTATGACGATCCCAAATACGCTGACCGCCGTGATGCAGCTTTCTCGCTGTTCTACATGGCGATCAATATCGGTGCTATGTTCGCTCCGACCGCCGCAGTCAAGATCATGGCTTGGGCACAGGAGAGTCTGGGTTACAACGTGAACGATAGTTATCACTTCGCCTTCATGGTAGCCTGCGCATCGTTGATCCTTAGTATCGCGATCTACTATGCTTGCCGTCCTTGGTTCAAGCACGTAGAGCACACAGCTAAACAAGCCGCCCAGAGCGGTAATGAGAAAGTAGAGGAGTTGACTCCGGAGCAGACCAAGAAACGTATCGTTGCGCTCTGCCTCGTGTTCACGGTAGTGCTCTTCTTCTGGATGGCGTTCCACCAGAACGGTCTGACATTGACTTTCTTCGCTGATGAGTTTGTAAACCCGGTAGTAAGCGGTGCACAGACGATGGCGTTCAATATCTGGAACCTCGTTGCAGTAGCCGTTCTCGTTTATTCGCTGTTCGGTATCTTCGGTGAAGGTAGCGGTAAAGCAAAAATGATCTGGGGTTGTGTGGGTTCTGTAGTAACCGCTTTCCTCGTATTCCAATACTTCCATCACCCGGCAGAGTTGGGTATCGCTGCTCCTATCTTCCAGCAATTCAACCCGTTCTACGTAGTAGCCCTCACACCGGTGAGCATGGCTATCTTCGGCGCACTGAACAAGAAAGGCAAAGAGCCTTCTGCACCGCGTAAGATCGCGTATGGTATGGTCGTTGCAGCCGCAGCCTATGTACTGATGGCCGTTTGCTCGATTGGTCTGTTGACCCCTGCACAGCAAGAGATGGCACGCCTGAGCGGTGATGCTACTTTCGTGAACGCTAATGTACTGATCTACACCTATCTGATCCTCACCTTTGGTGAGTTGTTACTCAGCCCGATGGGTATCTCGTTCGTCAGCAAAGTAGCTCCTCCGAAATACAAAGGAATGATGATGGGTGGTTGGTTCGTGGCTACCGCTATCGGAAACTACCTCGTTCGTATCGGTGGTAAACTCTGGGGCGATATACCTTTGTGGATCGTTTGGAGTGTATTCGTTGGTGTTTGCCTTATTGCCGCCATCTTTATGTTCTCCATTATGAAAAAGTTGGAAGAAGCAACGAAGTAAGGTTGAAAGAATGAAAGAATGAAGGTTGAAAGAATGGAAGAAGTAATTAAATATTTCGAGAGCCTCGAAGAGCGTATCGCTACGTTGGAAGCCCAACTGGCAACGCTCGAGGCAGAGATGGACGAGCTGAAGAGTCGTCCCGCTCCGGAACCGCAGGTCGTGGAGAAGATTGTGGAGGTTGAGAAGCCGGTAGAGGTGGCAGCTCCTGTGGCAGAGCCCGAGCCTGAGGTGTCCCCCGATGAAACGGGGGAAACGCCAGACGGAAAGGGGCACATAGAGGAAGTAGCTTCTCCAAAGGCTGCGATGTACGGTAAGGCCGTCGATGACATCCGCCTCGCCATCTCCTTGGGTGACCGTTTCCTCTATCAACGTGAACTCTTCGGTCAGAATGCCGAGTTGATGCAGAAGACCCTCACCGAGCTCAACGCACTGAACTCTTTCGACGAGGCAATGAACTACATCAACCGTTTCGGTTGGGACACGGAGAGTAACAGTTATCAGCAGTTCATCGTTACCCTTCATAGACGTTTCGGATAAATGCTATACATCGTTCCGACACCGGTTGGTAATCTCCAGGACATGACGTTCCGCGCGATAGAAACGCTGAAGTCCGTGGATCTGATTCTCGCAGAAGACACCCGCACGAGCGGGGTCTTGCTGCAGCATTTCGATATCCACACCCCGCTCAAGAGCCATCATAAGTTCAATGAGCACGAGACTTCCGCCGATATCGTGGAGCGACTCAAAGCAGGAGCGAACATTGCTCTCATCTCCGATGCCGGTACACCGGCTATCAGTGACCCGGGTTTCTTCCTCGTGCGGGCCGCAGCCGAAGCGGATATTGAGATACAGTGTCTGCCCGGAGCAACGGCTTTCGTGCCGGCACTCGTGGATTCAGGTTTACCCAATAACCACTTCTATTTCGAAGGTTTCCTGCCGCAGAAGAAAGGACGTCAGACGCGTTTGCAGTACTTGGCAAATCTGGATCAAACCTTTATTATCTATGAGTCGCCCTTCCGCCTCGTGAAGACGTTGGAGCAGTTAGCGGCTGTCTGTGGCGAAGAGCGACGCGCCAGTGTGACCCGCGAGATCAGTAAGGTGCATGAAGAGACCGTACGAGGAAGTTTAGCAGAACTGATAGAGCATTTCAAAGCCAAAGCACCGAAAGGTGAAATAGTAATCTGTGTGAAAGGACAAGAGGATGAGTGAGATGAAATCCTTGGCGAAGGACACCGCCATCTACGGGTTGAGCAGTATCATCGGTAAGTTCCTCAATTACCTGCTCGTGCCGCTGTATACCTACGTGTTAGCGCGTACGGATGACTATGGTATTGTGACCAACCTCTATGCCTGGACAGCATTGCTATTAGTGCTGCTGACCTATGGTATGGAGACGGGATTCTTCCGATTTGCGAATCGTGAGGACTACGACGCCAAGAGCGTCTATAAGACCGCCTATTGGATGTTGTTCAGTACTAGTGCATTTTTTGCACTCATGGTGCTTATCTTCCAACAACCGCTGGCAACAGCCTTAGGGTACGCCGATCATGCGGAGTTCGTGGCGATGATGTTCGTCACGGTAGCAGTCGATGCCTTTGCGAGCATTCCGTTTGCTTACCTGCGTAACCAGAAACGTCCGATCCTCTTTGCGGCACTCAAACTGCTGTTCGTTGTCCTCAACATTGCGTTCAATATCCTCTTCTTGGTGGTATTAGGCAAGAACGATGTGTTCTATGTCTTCCTCAGTAACCTGCTGGCAACGGCTATTCAGACGCTGTGTCTGCTGCCGTTCACGATGCCGAAGGGTGGTCGTTTTGATGGCGTAGCCCTGAAAGAGATGCTTCGTTATTCATTGCCGCTCTTGGTACTCGGCGTAGCCGGTATCATGAACCAGACGCTCGATCGCATCCTCTTCCCCTACCTCTATACCGGCGATGACGCACAAGCACAATTAGGTATCTACGGCGCGTGCTTCAAGGTAGCCATGGTGATGATGATGTTCACCCAGGCCTTCCGCTATGCGTACGAACCATTCGTCTTCTCCAAGCACAAAGACCGCCATTCCATCGAAGCCTACGCCGACGCGATGAAGTACTACATCATCTTCTCGTACCTCATTCTGCTGGGTGTGATCTTCTACTTGGATATCTTCCGATATATCGTTTCCAGTGCGTATTGGGAGGGGCTGAAGATCGTACCGGTGGTGCTCTGGACGTACGTCTTCCAAGGGGTGTATTTCAACCTCAGCTTCTGGTATAAGTTGACGGACGAGACGAAGTGGGGCGCCTATTTCTCGCTCATCGGTTTAGTCATCACGCTTGTGCTGCAGATCGTGGGTGTTCCGCTGATCGGGTATTGGGCGAGTTGCGGCAGCAGCCTCGTTTGTTACTTCGTTATCATGGTGCTCTCCTATGTCATCGGACAACGCAAAGCACCCATCCCGTACGACCTCAAGCGTATCGGACTTTATACCGTTTTGACCCTCGGCCTGCTGGCGGTTTATTATGCCGTTCGTCTCAACACAAGCCTCAACATGTGGGTATTGATGGCGATCGGTACCGTGTTGATCGGTATTTATCTATTGGTATTAAACAAATTAGATTTTTCATTTAAAGATGTTCTCAGGAATCGTAGAAACAATGGCTCAGGTCGTTAAGATAGAGACCGAGCAAACCAATAAACATTTCACGCTTCGCAATCCGTTTGGCGAGCCGCTCAGCATCGATCAATCGATCGCACATAACGGCGTGTGCCTTACGGTAGTGAAAATAGACGGTGATCTCTATACGGTGACTGCCATGCAAGAGACCTTGCGTCTGACGAACCTCGATCTGTTGAAAGTTGGGGATTTCGTTAACGTAGAGCGCTCGATGCTGATGGGTGGTCGTCTGGACGGACATATCGTGCAGGGACACGTGGATCAGAAAGCGACCTGTATCGAAGCCAAAGAGACCGACGGCAGTTGGTACTACCGCTTTGAGTACGACTCGTCCCGCGATATGATCGAACGCGGTTATTTCTGCGTGGACAAGGGTTCAGTGACTATCAACGGCGTCAGCCTCACGGTCTGCGAGCCCGACATTCAGGGCAACAAAGGGTACGTCTCTGTGTGTATCATCCCTTACACCGAAGAGAACACCAACTTCAAATATATCCAGCCCGGTACAGTCGTTAATATCGAATTTGATATCCTCGGCAAGTACCTCAGCCGCTATGCAGCAATATTAAACAACAAATAATATGATTAATCAAAATTCTTTATCGTTTCAATTAGGAACCTCCGTGGCGCAGTATTTGATGCAATACGGAGAGAAAGAACTCAACTATGAAGAGTTCAAGGCAGGTATTGACTTCGTGCTCAATATGTCTGCCAAAGCCAAAGAGGAAGGCGAGAAATTCCTCACAGAGAATGCCAAACGTGAAGGCGTGAAGACCACAGCCAGCGGTTTGCAATACGAAGTACTGGAAGCTACGTTAGGTCAGAAACCGAAAGCTACCGATAGCGTACGCGTTCATTATGAAGGTACACTCATCGATGGTACGGTTTTCGACAGCAGCTACAAACGCGGTGAGTCGATTGCTTTCCCGCTCAACGGTGTCATCAAGGGTTGGACCGAAGGTCTGCAACTGATGTCCGTAGGCTCAAAGTACAAATTCTTTATCCCTTACCAACTGGCTTATGGCGAGCGCGGAGCAGGTGCGTCCATCCCTCCGTACGCAGCCCTCATTTTTACCGTAGAATTATTAGGAATTGAGTAATACGCAAATTAAAATTATGAAAAAATTTAGTATCGTTTTATTGGCCGCACTGGCCATGATCTCTTGCGGAAACAGTTACAAAGCGCAAGATGTTAAGTTGAATAATGAGGCCGACTCGTTGAACTATGCGCTCGGTCTGTTGAATGGTTTGCAACTCAAGATGTATTACCTCGCCAACGATAGCAGCGACGAGACGGTTGCTGAGTTCATTGATGCACTCGATGAGGCTTATCAGGGCAACGAGGAGGTGTTGAACGACATCGAGCAAGCCGGTCGTCAGATTGGTTCCGCCATCAAAGGATTTGAGACCAAAGGTCTGGCTGAACAAGCAGGCTGGACACTGAATGAGAAAGTGCTGCTGCAAGGTTTGGTCAACGCGTTGTATGAGGACACCACGGTGCTTACCAAAGAGGCTGCTGATAACTTCGTAATGACCTGCTTCCAGACACAGAAAGAGATGCCTGCAGCGGAAGTGGTAAAAGCTAAATGTCCGAGCAAAGCAAAGACGGTTGAGTTAACCAATGTACTGGATACGCTCAACTATGCCATGGGTTACATGTACGGCACACAGATCCGTGGTGATCTGTTGGCAGAAGACAGCTTCGAGGAGGATGCTGAGGAGTTTATTGACAACGTGAACAAAGGAATGAAAAAAGAGGTTCGTAACCCGCAAATGGTTTCGATGGCAAAGAATGTCGGTAAGGCAATCCGTGAGCAAGAGCCGGTAGGTCTGCTGGGTATTGAAGGTCTGGAGACCAATTTCGACCTGCTCAAGCAAGGTTTCATCAACGGTCTGTATAACTACACCGAGCAAATGGATTTCCAAACGGCCAGCGTGTATGTAGAGACAGTTATCAACAACAAGAAGTTCGGTGCGACCAAAGCAGAGGGTGAGAAGTTCCTCCAGGAGAACGCATTGCGCGAAGAGGTGAAAGTAACCGAGAGTGGTCTGCAGTACGAAGTACTGGTAGAAGGCAAGGGCGCCAAACCGACCGCAGAGCAAACGGTTAAGGTGCACTACGAGGGAACCCTCATCGATGGTACGGTCTTCGACAGCAGTTACCAACGCGGCGAGCCGATCGAGTTCCCGCTCAACGGTGTTATCAAGGGTTGGACCGAAGGTCTGCAACTGATGTCCGTAGGTTCGAAGTACAAACTGTATATCCCGTATAACCTCGGTTACGGTGAGCGCGGTGCCGGTCAGTCCATACCTCCGTACGCCGCATTGATTTTTACAGTTGAACTTCTTGAGATAAAATAACCTAGGACCCTAGTATCCTAGTACCCTAGGAACCTAGTTATGGGCGTCATCGCTAAGCAATCGATTCGTGGTACGATAGTGACCTATCTGGGCATCGCCGTAGGCGTTGTCACCACCTTCTTCGTGTTAACCCGTTTCCTCACTACCGAGGAAATCGGGTTGGCACGAGTGCTTATCGATGCAGCGATGCTCTTTATCGGGCTGGCGCAGTTAGGAACGAACGCCAGCATCATTCGTTTCTATCCGTATTTCCAGGAGAAAGGCAGCGACGAAGACCATGGTTTCTTCTTCTGGGCGTTAGCTGTGCCGTTTGCCGGCTTCCTCATTTTCGCCGTCATCTACTGGGCGTGCAGTGTACCACTTGGGGCGTGGTTCGGAGATAAATCGCCATTGTTCGTAGAGTACTATTATTTCGTACTCCCGCTGGCGTTCTTTATGCTTTATCAGACCATCTGCGAGAGTACGTGTAACGTGCTGATGCATATCGTGTTGCCTCGTGCGGTGCGCGAATTGATTGTACGAATCGGTCTGCTGGTGCTCTATCTGCTTTATGCCTTCCGATTCCTTTCGCTGGACGGTTTTGTCATCGGTCTATGCGTCAACTACGCTGTCGCGGCACTGATCAACATGGCGTACTTTTTCTCGCTCAAGAAGATTGTTCTCAAACCGGACTTTGCATTCTTGCGTGCCAACCCGGATTTGGTTCGTCGCTATCTGCTCTACTCCGGTTTCTTAATCTTATCTTCAGTGACCGGTGTATTGGCGCCTACCCTCTCGTCGTTCTTCGTAACCGCCAAGATGGGTTTGGACACCACGGGTATCTTCGCGATCGCGACCTACATGGCCGTCTTGGTGAGCGTACCTAACCGCTCTGTCTCGGCGATCGCTTCGCCTCAATTGGCGCGCGCCATCAAGGAGAAGAACCGCGAAGAGTGTGCCCACCTCATTCGTCAAGTGACGCGCAACATGATGCTGATTGGCGGGTTTATACTGCTGGCCATCTGGGTTAATATAGACCTCATTTTCCATATTTTACCGAATGGTGCTACGTTTGCAACCGCCAAGAACGTAGTGCTTATCTTGGGTGTTAGCCAATTGATTTTGGGAACATTCACTATCTGTTTAACGGCGTTGAACTACAGCCGTTTTTATGCTCTCAGCCTGATTTTCTCGCTGCTATTAACCGGCAGCGCCATCGTGCTGAATAATTATCTGATTCCGCTCTACGGCATGGAAGGTGCAGCAATGAGTAACTTGCTGTCCTATGGGTTGTATAGCCTCATCAGTATCGTGACCGTAGCCTGCTTGGCACGTTTCCATGTGGTGGACAAGCGGTGGTGCTACATCGCGCTACTGCTTATCGTGCTCTTTGCGCTCAATTATGCATGGAGCAGGTTTGCGCCGTTATCAAATATATGGCTCGATTGTATCGTTCGCTCGCTCGTCCTTATCGGCGGCGGTGCGTTCATTGCTTACAAAGCCAAACTCTCGCCGGAAATAAATGAACAGTTATGCGCTATTTTATAAGTTTTGCATATAGAGGCACGGATTTCCACGGCTCGCAGACGCAACCGAACGGAAACACGGTACAGGCAGAGATGGAAGCTGCTTTTGCTACCATCTTGCGTGAACCGGTAGCCCTCACTTTCGCCGGTCGTACGGACGCCGGCGTACATGCCGATAAGATGGTAGCGCATTTCGATGTGGAGAAAGCCGTACCCGTTAATTTGGGTGCGCGACTCAATAATTTACTACCCGACTCGATTGCCGTTATCGATCTGTGTCGCGTGACCGACGAGGCGCACGCACGATTCGATGCACTCGAGCGCACTTATCACTACCGGATCACCACACGCAAAGATCCTTTCCTCTATATCAACCACACGCGCGTAGCGAAGGGGCTGGACTTCGAGGCGATGAATAGTGCCGCCAAGGCATTGCTGGGCAAACAGGACTTTGCTTCTTTCTGCCGCACGCACACGGATGTCAAGACGACGATCTGCGATGTACGGGAAGCGCGCTGGGTACAAGAGAATGAGACCGAAGCGTACTTTGTTATTCGCGCTGATCGATTCCTAAGGAATATGGTTCGTGCGGTGGTAGGAACGCTGTTTGAAGTAGGAAAAGGCAAGATGACCGCCCAGCAATTCAAAGCCGTCATTGATGCCCACAATCGTTGTAAGGCCGGTCATTCGGCGCCTGCAGAAGGGCTCAGTTTAGTAGAAATCATTTATCCTAAAAATACGTATTTGTCATGAAACACCAAATCACATTCTTGCTGCTCGCTGCAGCCGTTATGAGCGCTTGTACGAAAGCGCCGCAGTATCAAACGACGAAGCAAAGCGACATTAATCGCTTGACGAAATCCGCGTCCTTCAACATGCCCAAAGTGGCTGTACCGTCCTTCCCGAATCGCACCTTCAACGTGCTTGACTTCGGAGCGGATAACACCGGTGTAGCACTTGCGACCGAAGCCATCCAAAGCGCTATCGATGCCTGCACAGAAGCCGGCGGTGGAACAGTAGTTATTCCGGAAGGTCTCTACATAACCGCACCGCTCACGCTCAAGTCCAACGTGCGGCTCTATACGGAGAAGAACAGTTTTATTGTTTTCTCGCACGACCTCGATCTGTATGAGATCTACGACGAGTGGTTCGAGGGCATCCCGACCAAGCGTTGCACGAGCCCGCTCAATGCGCTCAACGCAGAGAACATCGCCATCACCGGTCATGGAACGTTCAACGGTAACGGCGATTGGTGGAGACCGCTTAAGAAATCCAAGATGGCTCCGGGACAATGGAAGAAACACCTGAAGGAGAAAGGCGGCATCGTAGCCAATGATATCTGGTATCCGGATAGCGCTTCGCTGCTCGCGCAGAGCTACTGCCTCGACCAGAACGTACCGGTCATCGAAGATGACAGCCTCTGGCTAGTCGTTAAATCGTTCTTGCGTCCGGTGCTGCTTCATTTCGTAGGCTGTAAGAACATCTTACTCGAAGGCGTGACGTTTGAGAACAGCCCGGCTTGGAACCTTCACCCCATGTGCTGCGAGAACCTCATTATGAATAACGTCAATGTTCGTAACCCCTGGTACAGCCAGAACGGTGATGGCGTCGATGTGGAGAGTTGTAAGAACGTAGTGATTGCGCATTGCTCGTTTGATGTAGGCGACGATGCGATCTGTATGAAGTCCGGTAAGGACAAACCCGGTCGCGACCGCGGCATCCCGACGGAGAACGTAGTAGTAGATGACTGCGTGGTTTATCATGGTCACGGAGGTTTCGTTTGTGGTAGTGAGATGTCCGGTGGCATCAAGAATGTGGAGGTACGCAATAACCTCTATATCGGTACTGATGTCGGTCTGCGCTTCAAGAGTACCCGCGGTCGCGGTGGTGTAGTAGAGAACATCTACATCAACGGCGTTAATATGGTCAATATCCCGAACGAAGGACTGCTGTTCGACCTCTTCTACGGCGGTAAGGGAGCAGGCGAAGAGACCGAAGAGGAACTCGCGGCGCGCATGAACGCAGAAGCTCCGCAAGTGAGCGAAGAGACGCCGGCGTTCAAGAACATCGTGATCGAGAATGTCAAAGGTGCTAATATCAAACGCGCTATCTATTTCAACGGCCTTCCGGAGATGAAGATCCAGAACGTGACCTTGCGTAATATTGAGATGAGTGCGACCGAAGGTGCACTCTTCCGCCAGACCAACGGTCTCGTGATCGACAACGTCAATATTCATGCCGAGAAAGGCGAAGCCTTCCAACTCGCCCCGACGGTAGAGAATGTCAAGATCAACTAAGATATCCAGGTTCCTAGGACTCCTAGGATTCATAGGCCTCCTAGTCTCCTGCTCCCCGCGGGTAGCGACTTCCTTCTGGAAGATCGGTACCCCCGTGGATTCTGTCCGTCCGGGTTATGCCGTTCTCTATGAGGGCACTAAAATGAGGCATTGCTACCCCATCACCGAATGGACGGACACGATGCCTAATTATGTTGGCAAAGGCGATACCTACCACTCGCTGCATCATCACGGCGTAGCCGTAGAGTCTGAACTCATGGCGTACCGGATCTATTTCGACATGAAGCAGACCATCGATCCCTATTGTAAGAAAAAGCCTCAGCTCGAATTGGCGCAGAGTTATTGGTATCCCAACGATAGTCTATTGGCAGAGGGCTACGGCGATGATATACTGCGTGTGAGCGGAACAGTAGGTGTGGGTTCTGTCAAGTACTGGAACGGCAAGAAGATGGTTCATATCGAGCCCGTTGCAGAACGGAGCGAACGGATTGTATCTGCAAAAAAGGACCAAGCTACTATAGAGGTTGCCGTTAAGGGATGGGAGGTAGAGAGTAAGGTTGTGGATATGTCCACGCGCTATACCATGAAGGCGGGTCATAGAGATCTCCGCTGCGATGTCAGCCTGAGTGAGGAAATAGAAGGACTTTGTACGGGCGTACAGTTTATTCCGGCCAAAGGCAAAAATCTCCAATCTTCAATATCCAATATCCAATTGGAGAACGGCGTTCTCCTCGCCTCCTGGGGTACGGATTGGCCGGTAAACGACTCCGCCAAGTACGCCAAAGAGACGGTTGGTTTAGGTGTGTTTATTCCCAAAGAATATGCGGGAGAGTTAGTTCATGACAAGCAGAATAACTTGTGTCTTTTCAAAAAAAGGACTAAGCTACATTTCTATTTAACTTGTGTAGGAGCGACAAAAGAAAACCACCCCGTGGCAACAACTGCCGAGGAGTGGCTCGCGTATCTTCGCAAGTGGGCGAAGGGGCTAAAGTAATACTTTGTCTATTGCCTCGGCATTCTATGCCGCCCTCACTTTGTCTATTGTGGTCGTATTTAATACGACATCTCCCGCCAATCCATCGCATATCTCCTCC
>Ga0310694_10005403_pt1 | contig 12230 bp, 7 predicted proteins | sample 174DNAGHGhighgp2_FD_203884 | JGI IMG/M metagenome (GOLD analysis project Ga0310694, IMG submission 203884) | Sheep rumen microbial communities from Palmerston North, Manawatu-Wanganui, New Zealand - 1742 DNA GHGhigh gp2 (v2) (version 2) | ecosystem: Host-associated > Mammals > Digestive system >...
TGGGTGCATTAATTATTGTTTCTAATCATTTATGCTTATTTATTTTTTTAATTTATATTCAATATATATAATAAATGCATAAAGCAATATAGCAAATTACAAAATGCCACCTAATATGTAATTCTCTCCTTACGAATATTGGACTAGTCTCAAAATCTGTCTTCAAATGTATAAAACTTTGTTCAATAGTCCATAAATGTGAGTATGCATCAATTATATCTTGAGCTGAAGCTGATACTTGTCCTGGTAGGGCTCCGCGCAGACCGCAGCCTTGCCTCTGGCCGCGGAGCGCAGGGCGCCGGTGGCCACGATGGGGTCGCCGAAGGCTCCGGTGTCGGTGGAGGAGGGGGCGAAGGTGAGGATGAAGCTGCCGTCCGGCTCTTCCCTGATGCCGTAGATGAAGTGCAGAGCAATGCTTTCCTGGAAGGAGCGGAGGGGGGCCATGGCTGCCTGATAGGCGGGCGTGGCGCTGTCGCCGGCCTGGAGGCGCCCGATGGCTGCGCCGTCGAGCTGGTGCGCCGCCGCGCTGGCGGCGTCGAGCATGCGCCTGTCGAGCATGCGCTTCATGGCGCCGCGGGACTGGTTCACGAGCACGCAGCCGAGAGCCGGGCTGGCAGCGAGCAGCAGGAGGGAAAGGATGACGACTGCCTTGGTCGTCAGGCTGAAGCCCAGCCTTGGGGAGTCGTTGCCTTGGTTCATGCGTGAGGCTCCTCGGCGGCTGCCGGTTTTGACGTGAAGCGCGCTGGCGATCCTGCGCCCGGCATGCCGGCGGCAAAACTCGGCAGAGCCTGAAGCCCCGCTTTCTGCAGGCCTGCGCCCCGGGCGGGGCGACCGGCCGGAAGAGGGGCCTGAAAGCGGGGAAAGGCGGACGCATGGCTGCTACCTGGCGAGGAAGCCCGAGAGCGTCTTGTAGAGCAGCTCGGGCTCGACAGGCTTGGAAAGATGGGCGTTGAGGCCGGACTGCAGCGAGTGCATCACGTCCTCGTTGAAGGCGTTGGCCGTGAGCGCAATGATGGGAATGCGCCCTGCGTCGGGGCGGTTCAGCCGGCGTATGGCTTCCGTGGCCTGGAGGCCGTCCATTTCGGGCATGCGCATGTCCATGAGGATAGCGTCGTAGTGCCACTCGGGCGAGGCTGCGAACTTCTCCACGCAGACGCGGCCGTTGGCGGCGATGTCCACCTCCATGTCGCGCATCTTGAGCAGCATCTGCATGATCTCGGCGTTGAGTTCGTTGTCCTCGGCGAGCAGAAGGCGCCGGCCCTTGAGCGTCTCGGAATCCGCGGCCTCGGCGAGGGCGATGTCCCGCCTGCCGAGCGCCTTGCGGAATTCCTCGATGACCGTGCCCGCGAAGAGGGGCTTGGCAAGGAAGCTGTCGATGCCGGCATCGGCGGCCTCGTCCTTGACGTCGTCCCAGTTGTAGGCGGTGAGGAAAATGATGGCAGCTTCGGTGCCGACGATGGAGCGTATCTGCCTGGAGGTGGCCAGGCCGTCCATGCCGGGCATCTTCCAGTCCACGAGGATGAGGGAGTAGGGATCCTGCCTGGCGCTGCGCACGCGCACCATCTCCACGGCCTCGGGGCCGGAGCCGGCGGTTTCGGCCTCGATTCCCACCTCGTCCAGGACAAGCTTGGCGTGCTCGCAGGCCACTTCGTCGTCGTCCACGACGAGCACCTTGAGCATCTTGGGGTCAAAGGCGTCGCCGGCATCGTCGGCAGCGGTGCGGCTGGACTCGGCGAGAGTCACGGCGACGGTGAAGACGGTGCCCTTGCCCTTCTCGCTCTCCACGCTGATCCTGCCGTGCATGAGCTCGACGATGCTCTTGGTGATGGCAAGGCCGAGGCCGGTGCTGCCGTACTTGCTGGTGGAGGAGATGTCCTCCTGGCTGAAGGGCTTGAAGAGCTTCGGCAGAAAATCCTTGTCCATGCCGATGCCGTTGTCGCGGATGACGAAGCGCAGGGTAACCTTGTCCTGGAAGCTGGCGGTCTGCTCGACCTCGAGGCTGATGCGTCCGCCCCTGGGCGTGAACTTGACGGCATTGCCGAGGATGTTGATGAGCACCTGCTTCAGCTTCATGGCGTCGCCGATGTAGTAGTCCCTGAGGCTGCCCCGGATCTCGCACTCGAAATCGAGGCCCTTCTCCTGGCACTGGCCGCCGATCATGGTGCTGACCTGCTCGAGCAGCCCCGGGAAGGAGAACTCGGTGCTGGCGATGGCGAGCCGCCCCGACTCGATGCGGGACATGTCGAGAATGTCGTTGATGAGGTGGAGCAGGTGGCGGGCAGAGGATCCGATGCGCTCGAGGTGCGAGCGCGTGCTGGCGGGCAGATTCGGCTCGCTCAGCGCGATGCTGTCGAGCCCGATGATGGCGTTCATGGGCGTGCGGATCTCGTGGCTCATGCTGGAGAGGAAGGCCGTCTTGGCGTGGCTCGCCTCCTCGGCCGAGGCCAGCGCCTCGCGCAGGGCCTGGCTCTGCTCCATGGCGCGCCTGGTCTCGGCGTCCACGTCGGAGAAGCTCGCCCCTATCTGCCCGGGACCTGTGCAGGCGATGCGCACAAGCTCGTAGGTTTCCTTGCCGGTCCTGGTCGCCACGTAGCGGTAGGTGACGACCGGCGTGCGGCGGCAGGCCGCGTGGGCGTAGCCGGGCTCGAAGAGCTTGAGCAGGCCCTCGCGGTAGCTTTCGGCGACGCAGCTTTCCACGTAGCGCCTGAAGGTGGCCTTGAAGGGGAAGGAGTCGCCTTCCTTGAAGGCGTGGAGCGTGGAATCCTCCGGCGCCTGGCGGAAGCAGACGGCCGTGTCGTTGTCGAGATCAATGAAGAAGACGCTGCGGTAGTCGGCGGAGAGGGCGGCTATCATGCCGTAGGCCTGGCTCTGGGAATGCCGCAGGTAGCGCTGGAGGCGCTCGCGCATGTCGCGGATGCGTCCGGAGAGGCGGCCTATCTCGTCGGCCTCGCCGGCAGGCTGGCCCATGGCCGGAACGCGGAAAGCGGCCGCGCCCGCCCTGTCGCGCCGGGCCGCGGATTCAGCAGGCAGGTCGATTTCCTCGAGCAGGGCGTCGATGCCGCCGGCAAGCTCGTTCACGTCGGCGGAGAGGGTCTTGAAGCGCCTGCGCAGGCTGACGGTGGCAATCAGGACGATGAAGGCGCCAAGCAGCATGGAGACGAGGGTGCTGGCGATGATGGCGAAGGACTGGTTGGAGGCCTGGTTCTCGTACCAGGCAGCGTCGAAGTCGACGGCGATGATGCCGGCCACATTGCCCTTGGAGTCGAAGACCGGGCTGTAGGCGCTGTAGAAGCGGCCCCACTTGTCGCGGTAGGGCTTCTCGTCCACGGAGGCCTTGCCCTTGGCCGCCATGCGCAGGGCCGGCGTGGACACGACGGGCTCGCCGAACTCGCCGGGATCCACCTCGGTGGGATCAATGGTGAAGGTGAAGGAGCCGTCGCCCATGTCGCGGATGCCGTAGATGTACTCGAGGGCGATGTTCTTTTTGAACACCGAGAGCTTGTTCTCGGCTTCCTGGTAGCCGCTGGTGCCCTTGTCGGAGGCCTGGAGGCGTCCGAGCACGTCGCCGTCCATCATGGCCGCGGCCGTGTTGGAGATGTCGAGCATGCGCAGGTCGAGCAGCGACTTCATGGCGTCCATGGACTGGCGGGAGAGGACGCTGCCGAGCAGCACGTTGGCGGTCAGCAGGAGGAGGCAGAGCGCGACGACGGCCTTGGTCGTCAGGCTGACGCCCTGCTGGGACTTTTCGGCTGCTTTCTTCATGGCTCTGGTCCTTGGCCGAAGGCGGGCCTTCCGGCGCGGCCGCTAGGGCACCCGGCTTCCTTCAATGAGCTTGGCAAGAGTCTTGGAGAGGACGGCGACGTCGAGGGGCTTGGCGATGTGGGCGTTCATGCCGGCGGCCATGGCCTGCTTCACGTCCTCGTCGAGGGCATTGGCGGAGAGGGCCGTCACGGGGATGGAGGCGAGGCGCCTGTCCGGCAGGGCCCTGATGGCCCGGGTCGCCTCGTAGCCGTTCATGACGGGCATCTGCACGTCCATGACGATGCAGCTGTAGGCGCCGGCGGACTGCTTGACCATCTCCACGGCCTGCCGGCCGTTTTCGGCGCAGTCCACGGCGAAGCCGAGGTCCTCGAGCAGGACCTGGGCGATCTCGCGGTTGATGGCGATGTCGTCCACGAGGAGCAGGCGCCGGCCGGCAAAGGGCTGGTCCTCCGCTGGCTTGGGCTCGGGTTCCGCAAGGGGGCCGGCTGCCGGAAATTCAAAGTGCAGGGTGAAGACGCTGCCCATGCCGGGCGCCGTCTCGACCCGGATCCTGCCACCCATGGCATCGACGATGCTCTTGGCGATGGCCAGCCCCAGGCCCGCCCCCCGCTGGCCGCTCTCGGTGGAGGTGCGCTCCCGCGAGAAGGCGGTGAAGATCTTGGAGGCGAATTCCCGGGACATGCCGATGCCGCTGTCGCTGACGACAATCTTGTAGCGCCGCTTGCCGTCGCCGATGCGGTCGCGCTGCTCGAGGATGAAGTGGACGAAGCCGCCCTCCGGGGTGAACTTGGCCGCGTTGCCGAGCAGGCTGATGAGCACGCGCAGAAGGCGCTGGCCGTCGAAGATGCAGGCGCAGTGCTCGACGTTGATCTGGAGCTTGAAGCGGATGCGCTTTTCCGCCATGGGCCCTTCAGCCATCCTTGCGGCTGTCCTGCAGATCTCGCAGATGTCGCCGGGCTCGCTGTGCAGATGGAACCTGCCGCTCTCGATCTGCCCCATCTCGAGCATGGTGTCCACGAGGGCCAGCATGTGCGCGCCGGAGACGCTGATCTTGGCAATGCACTCCCTGACTTTCGGCGGGGTGTCCGGCTCCTTGGAGGCCAGCTGGGCGAAGCCCATGATGGCGTTCAGGGGCGTGCGTATGTCGTGGGACATGTTGAAGAGGAACTGGCTCTTGACCCGGCTGCTCTCCTCGGCATGGATCCTGGCGCGGTCCAGCCTTGCGCGCAGCCCGTGGTAGCCGTGCTGGACGTAGAGCATGAGTACGAAGCCCGCGCCGGCCAGGACAACGAAGGCGATGCTCATGTGCACGATGGCCGGGTGGGCAATGTCGGCGGTGCGTATCTCGAGCAGGCTCAGCGAGTACCACATGAGCAGGCTGTAGAGCATGACCGAGAAGAGGGCCGCGCTGGCAAAGCCTCCACCCCGGCTTTTCAGGGCCCTCGGACGGAGCATGGTCTTCAGGTAGAAGACGAAGCCGATGAGGCACCATATGGCGAGGGTCATGTAGGCTTCGGGCTTCATGGTCCTGAAGATCGTGAGCCTCGGCACCAGCTGCACGCCAAAGAAGACGGCGGAGAGCAGCAGGCCGGCCGCGCCCGTCGCGCAGAAAACCCTGCGCTTCTCGAGGCGGGCCATGCGCCAGGCGGCAGCCGAGGTGTAGGCGAAGCCCACGGTGGCGCCGAGGGAAACGAGTTCCACGAACCAGTCGAGGGCGTTCATGCCGGTGAAGCAGATGACCACGGCGATGCCCATGACGAAGGCGAGGCAGAAGGAGGTGTTGAGAAAGCGCCTGGAGAGGATGCGGTCTTCCGCCATGGTGGCGAGAATGCGGGTGGTGGCCCGGTAGCAGCCGGTCACGCAGGTCATGATGGCCGCAAAGGCCGTCACGCCTGCAGCGAGCAGGCCGGCATTGCCCCCGTGGCGCAGGGGGGCGTTGAAGGTGGGGAGGGAGACAATGCCGCCGAGCCGGGGCAGGGCCGCGAAGTATTCCTCCCAGCAGAGGAAGCGGTCGGGCACGGCGGTGATGCTCGCGAGGATCAGCACGCCGTAGACAAAGGCGCCGGCCAGGATGGAGAGGGCCACGATGCGCCAGGACTTGCGCGGGGAGAACTTGAAGTAGGCCGTGTCCATGCACGCCGCGTCAAAGCCGACGTAGGCAAAGGGGGAGAAGGCCGCGATGGCAAGGATGCCCACCGCGACGCTGTCCGTCGCCGTGCCGGGCTCCATGGCGATCCGCAGGTCGAGATGCGGCAGGCAGATGCAGCCGATGGCGGCGGTGCCCGCGAGCAGGACCGCGGCCAGCGCGGTCTGGAGGCGCTGGAGGGCCGGCTTGTGGATCATGAAGGCCAGGCCCGAGATCAGGAGCGTTGCCACGGAAAGGGCCACCTCGCCGAGGTAGACCCGGGTGTCGCCCAGGACGTAGCTTGGCGTGGAGAGCAGGAGGCCCCTGAGCAGGATGCGCGAGAGCACGAAGAGCGCCGTGGCGTTGAGAAAGAGGATGGAGATGTAGGAAAGGAGCAGGAACCAGGTGCAGATGAAGGCCTGGTCTGTGCCGAAGGCCTCCTTGGCGTAGGCGTAGAGGCCGCCGAGGCCGCTGCGGCGCGACATGAGGTAGCCGTAGTTGGCGCCGATGACGAGCATGACGAGGGCGCTCAGCGCCACGCCAAGCACCGCGCCGGCAGGGCCGGCCAGCGGCACGAAGGTCGTGCCGGGCATGGAGAAGGAGCCCCAGCCGATGACGATGCCGAAGGCCACGGCCCACGCGTCCAGCGGGGACATGAACTTCCTCAGGGCCGGCCTGCCCGCCGCTTCCACGCGCGCTTCCATAGCCATCGTCTGCTCCGGGCTAGAGGACGCCCTTCAGCATCTTCTTGTTTTCGTACATGAGCTTGTCAGCCCGGTTGAAGACGTCCGCAAAGCAGGCGTCCCGGGGCTCGAACTCGGCCATGCCGCTGGCGATGACCACGCCGCCGTCCATGGCATCCTGTTCAACCTTCTCTTGAAGGTCGCGGATGAGGTCCAGGCGGTCTTCGTAGTCCGAGCCGCTGAGCACGGCGACGAACTCGTCGCCGCCTATGCGGAAGACGGGGCTGTGCTTGAAGACGTTGCAGACTATGGCCGCGGCGTCCTTGATGAGCTGGTCGCCCGCCTTGTGGCCCAAGGTGTCGTTGACGGCCTTGAGGTCGTTGACGTCGCAGACCACGACGGCAAAGGCGACGGGATCGCCGGCCGAGATGCGGCCGTTCCACTGCTCCTCGGCCCCGGCGAAGACGTGCTTGGTCTTGACGCCGGTCAGGGCGTCGCGGTTGGCGAACTCCCTTGCCATGCGCAGGGCGCGACTCTGCTCCGCCTCGCGCAGCAGGGCCTCGGCAATCTGGCCGTGGACGTTGGACACGCCGATGATGAGGTGGCGCTGGTCGGCGGGGTCGGCGTAGATGGCCTTAAGGCGGTAGTAGATGAGCTTGCCGCCGAGCACCACGCGGTAGTCGACGAAGTAGGCCGGCCTGTCGGCCAGGGCCCGCTGGAGGGACTCGCGCTGGATGGCTGCCACCACGCGCTCCTGGTCGTCGACGTAGAGCACGGACCTGATGTTCTTCGCGGCCTCGGAGAAGAAGTTCTCGCCCGTAATCTCGAGCTTGAGCTCGCGGTAGCCGCCGTTGGCAACGAACTCCATGTAGCTCTCCGTCTCCATGTCGATGTAGTATATGCTCTCCATGTCCCTGGAGAGCGCCTTGGCGAGGCTGTTGAAGTTGAGCGTGGTCTCCTCGTCGATCTGCCAGGTCTGGCGGACCTGCTCGTCCACGTTGCTCACGCCCACGACGATGTGGTGCTGGTCATGGGTGCCGGCGCGGACAATCTTCATGCTGTAGTAGACGGGCAGCCCGTTGATGACGAGGCGGTATGTCATGGAGAGGAACCGGCCCTCGCTGATCTGGGCCATGACGGCGTCCCTGGACAGGGCGGCGAGCACGCGGTCCTGGTCAGGGGCGAAGACGACCCGGCGGGCGTTTTCCGCGGCGTCGCTGAAGAAGTCCGTGCCGCTGCGCTGGATCTGCAGGTCCTCGTAGCGGCCTTCGGAGTTGAACTCCACGTAGCTGCCCGTATCCGTGTCCACGTAGTAGGCGCTTTCGTAGCCGCTCGAGAGGGCGTAGGTGATCTTGCAGTAGGGGGTCGTGCCCTCGCGCGAGCCCGTGTCGGCCAGCGAGGCGGAGGTCTGCACGTGGCCCTGGGCTATCCTGGCCTCGATGAAGCGCACAAACTCCTCAGGCGGCACGGGCTTGGAGAAGTAGTAGCCCTGGACGATGTCGCAGCTCATGGCCTTGAGGGTGTTGAGCTGCTCCTCGTTCTCCACGCCCTCGGCGATGACCGGCACGGACAGGTAGTCGGCGATGTCGATGATGAACTGGAGCATGCGCGTGTCCTTGCGCTCGCCGAAGGCCGAGCGGATGAACATCATGTCCAGCTTGAGGGCGTCGATGGGCAGGGTGGAGATCATGTTCAGCGAGGAGTAGCCCGTGCCGAAGTCGTCCATCTCGATTTTGAAGCCGAGCGACCTGAGCTTCTCGACCGTCTCGATGATCTGCTTGGTGTCCTGGGTGTAGGCGGACTCGGTGATTTCCAGCAGAAGCTCGTTGGGGGTGATCCCGTTCTCTGCCAGAATGGAGAGCAGGGTGTCGATGAGGGAGGGATCGTACATGTCGATGCGCGAAACGTTCACCGACACGGGCAGCGTGTAGTTGTAGGTCTCCTTCCACTCCTTGACCTGGGCCGCGGCCGTGCGCCAGACGTAGTGGTCAAGGGACTGGATGAGGCCGTTCTCCTCGAAGAGGGGGATGAAGATGCCGGGACTGATCAGGCCCAGGGTGGGATGCTGCCAGCGCACCAGGGCCTCGGCGCTGGAGAGCACGGGGACGTCGGGCCACACGTCGAACTTGGGCTGGTAGTAGACCTTGAACTGCCGTTCGGCGATGGCGCGGGGGAAGTTCTCGATGAGCTGCTCGTCGTAGAGCTCCTTCTTGTGCATCTCCACGTCGTAGAAGGCGATGCTTCGGGTGAAGTTGTTGCGCACCGAGTCGGCGGCTATCTTGGCGCGGTCGAAGCGGCGCTCAATTTCGATGCCCTTGTCGGCCCGCTCGTAGACGCCCATGCGCAGGCGCACGCGAGAGCCGGCCGACTCGCCCATGAGCGAAACCGACATGAATTCGTGCAGGGTCTTGAGGTCGGTGCCGTGGGGCAGGTAGATCATGAAGGTGTCGGAGCCGCGCCGGCTGGCGAGGCCACCGTGCTCCTGGACAAGATGGGTGAGCTTGGCGGCTATCTGCTTGAGCACCTCGTCGCCGAAGGCGTTGCCAAAGCGCTCGTTGATCATGTGGAAATGGTTCACGTCGACCAGGATGGCGTCCATGTCCTGCTCCGGGTGGCGCACGTCGTACTGCTCCGCGTAGCGGTAGAAGTACTCGCGCGTGAAAAGCGAGGTCAGCGCGTCGCGCTCCGTGGTCTGGATGATCTGCCTGTCCTCGTAGAGCTCGATGGTGCGGCGCATGCGGGCCAGAATGACGCCCTTGTTGGGGTAGGGCTTGGGAATGAAGTCGCTTGCGCCGAGCTCGAGGCTCTCGATTTCGGCGTCGCTCTCGCCCGTGATGACGATCACCGGAACCTTGCTCAGCTCGGGATCGTCCCGCACGGTGCGCAGAACGTCCTGGCCGCTCATGCCGGGCATGTGCAGATCCAGCAGCACGAGGGAGATCGAGCCCTTGCGCGCCCTGAGCACTTCGAGGGCCTGAAAGCCGTCTGCGCACTCCACGGGCGTGAATTCTTCAGCGATGATCATGGACAGGATTGCGCGGTTGACTTCCTGGTCATCGACGATCATGACTTCAGGCTTCAGCTCGTTATGGTTGAAGCTTTCGTGTTCCATCTGCATGCTCTCCTCGCTCGCGGATCCTTGCCCGCATGTCATTGGGATGCGTCCGAGACGTGCTGGACGCCTCTCAGACCGACGTTGCAGGGCGGATGCTCCTTGCGCCACAGACCCTTTTCATCTATTGTGCTCCAATGGGAGAGCCGTGTCTAGATCTCCAGACAGCGCCCGGCAGCGCCGCGCCCAGGGGCGCGAAGCCCCTTTCGGCGCCTTTTTCGGCCAGGGGCCCAGCGACGGCTTGCTATTTTTTAAAAAAAGGTGCTACGTTCTTTCCAGACGCCCGCCGGGCGCCACCCCCCCCTCTCTGCATAAGGATTTGCCCCATGAACAAAGTTATCTGCGCCTGTGCCTGCGCCTGCGCCGGCATCCTCCTCTCCGCGGCCGCCGCCCACGCCCACTTCGGCATGCTCGTCCCCTCCAAAAGCTGCGTCCTCGACAAGAAGGACCAGTCCATCGAGCTGACCTTTGCCTTTGCCCATCCCTTCGAAGGCAAAGGCATGAACCTCGAAATCGAAAAGGCCCAGGCCTTTGCCGGGGGCAAGGCCCAGGACATCCTGCCCTCGCTCAAGGAAAAGACCGTCATGGGCAAGAAGGGCGCCACAGCCAGCTACAAGCTCGCCGAGCCCGGCGTCTACGCCTTCGCCATGACCCCGAAGCCCTACTGGGAGCCCGCCGAGGACAAGTTCATCATCCACTACACCAAGACCCTCGTGGCCGCCTTCGGGGAAGAGGAGGGCTGGGACGAGCCCCTCGGCCTGCCCGTCGAGATCGTCCCGCTGACCCGTCCCTTTGCCAACTGGGCCGGCTGCGTCTTCCAGGGCGTCGTGCTCCACGAGGGCAAGCCCGTTGCCGGCTGCGACGTCGAGGTCGAGCACTGGAATGGCTCCGGCCCCCAGCGCCATGAAGCGCCCAACGACTATTTCGTGACGCAGGTCGTCAAGACCGACGCCAACGGCGTCTTCACCTTCGCGGCTCCCTTCGCCGGCTGGTGGGGCTTTGCGGCCCTGGTCGACGGCCCCGCGAAGATAGCCCACGAGGGCAAGGACCGCGACGTCGAGCTCGGCGGCGTGCTCTGGACCGAATTCACTGCGCCTGCCAAGGCGAAGCGCTAAGCCCCCACCCCATGCGGCTCTGCCGGGTCCGCATCCGCCCGGCAGGGCCGGAGGCCCCTCCCATGCACATCGCCGAAGGCGTCCTTTCCGTCCCCGTGCTTGCCTGCGGGGGCGCGCTCTGCGCGGCCGGGCTCTGGCTCGGCCTGCGCCGGCTTTCCAGCGCCCGTCTCGTGACCGTGGCCATGCTCTCCGCGGCCTTCTTCGTCGCCTCGCTCATCCACGTGCCCGTGGGCCCCTCGAGCGTGCACCTGCTCCTGAACGGCCTGCTCGGGCTGATCCTTGGCTGGAGCGCCTTTCCCGCCATCTTCACGGGCCTGCTTCTCCAGTCCATGCTCTTCCAGTTCGGCGGCCTTGCGGTGCTTGGCTGCAACACCGTGAACATGGCCCTGCCTGCCGTGATCTTCGGCCTGGCCCTGCGCCCTCTGCTCGGGCGGGGCAGGGCCGTTTCCGCGGCGGCCGCCTTTCTGGCCGGCTTCGCCTCCGTCTTCGGCGCGGCCCTGCTCACGGCCCTCTGCCTGTGGTCCACCGACGAGGGCTTCCTGGCAGCCGCCAAGGCACTCTGTCTGGCGGAACTGCCCATCTCCGCCGTCGAGGGCCTCGTGACCATGCTGACCGCAGGCTTCCTCCTGCGCACCAGTCCCGATCTCTTCACCTCCACCCGCTGAAGGCCTGCCATGTCCCTCTGCCGCCTCCCTGCCCTTTGTCTCCTCGCCCTGGCCGTCCTCCTGCTTTCCTTCCAGGACGCCCTGGCCCACCGCATCAACATCTTCGCCACTGTCGAAGCGCAGCAGATCCGCGTGGTCTGCCGCTTCTCCAAGAGTTCGCCCGCCAAAGACTGCCCCGTGACGGTCTTCGACAAGCGCTCCGGCGCCAGGCTCGCCGAAGCCAGGACCAGCGCGGAGGGCATAGCCCTCATTCCCGCAACGCCGGCCATGAAGGCCTGCCCCGAAGGCCTGCGCATCCATATCAATGCCGGCGAAGGCCACGAGAACGACTGCTTCGTCGAGCCGGACGAGCTTGCCCTCGCCGAGACGGGGACGCCTGCGGCGGCGCAGCCTGCAGCCGCGGCCCCCCAGGTCGCACCCCAGGCTACACCCCAGGCAGCAGGACAGGCCACTCCCCAGGCTGCGGGACAGCCCGCAGGACAGGCTTCGTCGCCCGCCCTTGCCGGCATCAGCCGCGAAGAGCTGGCAAGGATAGTCGAGACCAGCGTCGACCGCCGGGTCGCCCCCCTGCGGGCCATGCTGGCGGCCGAAGCCGAGCGCGGCCCCGGCATGACGGAAATTCTCGGCGGCATAGGCTGGATTCTGGGCATTTTCGGCACGGCAGCCCTGTGCCTCGCCCGCCGGGGACGCTAGGCCTAGAGCGTCCCTCCTGAAGCAGAAGGGCTTCCGGCAAGCATGCCGGAAGCCCTTTCGGTGCCGGGGGCTGGC
>Ga0310694_10005404_pt1 | contig 12230 bp, 11 predicted proteins | sample 174DNAGHGhighgp2_FD_203884 | JGI IMG/M metagenome (GOLD analysis project Ga0310694, IMG submission 203884) | Sheep rumen microbial communities from Palmerston North, Manawatu-Wanganui, New Zealand - 1742 DNA GHGhigh gp2 (v2) (version 2) | ecosystem: Host-associated > Mammals > Digestive system...
AAATAAAAATAAAAAAAGGACCAAAAAGGACCCAAATTATTTCGGAAAAAGTTTGTTATTTTGCATTTGAAAAGACGCACGCCTCGCGAGACGCGAGACACGGGGCATAGTCTCTTGTCCCGCGTCAAAAACAGATAACCCATGCAGAAGACCAGCCCGGAAATCGCGGAACTCAAACACCGCATCGAAGCCAACTTGAAACGCAAGATGAAGACACCCACCGACTTCGTCTTCCTCAGCGGTGCCGTCTTTGAGCGCACACGCGAGACCATGAGTCCCACGACACTGAAACGCCTGTGGGGTTACATTGACGGTGCCGACCAAACGCGTAACAGCACCTTGGAGATCCTTTCACGTTTTCTTGGTTTCGAAGGTTGGGAACAATTCGTTGAGGAAATCGGCAAAGACAACGGCTCCGACAAGGTGGTGTCGCCCCATATCGATGTCAGGGAGTTGAAGGTCGGCGACAGAGTGAAAGTATCATGGCGCCCCGACCGCCGCTGCACCTTCCGATATCTCGGCGACCAACAGTTTGAGGTGGAGGAGGCCGAAAACTCCAAACTCAAGGTGGGCAACACCTTCTATTGCAGCCTCTTCATCCTCGGCGAGCCGCTCTATCTCGCACAACTCGTGCAAGGCAAGAACCCGCCCACTGACTTCGTGGTGGGCAACAAGGATGGGTTGTGCGAGTTGGATAGAATCTGATAAATGGTTTCCTCTTTTTGGAGACGCAAAATCTTGCGTCTCTACAGCAATGCACCTGTCAATTCAGCGACCATGGCAAAACCATGCCGCTCACAATATTCATTGATTCCCCAAGCCACCTTCGCCGAAACAGCTGGATCAATGAAATTGGCCGTACCGATTTCGATGGCAGAGGCACCGGCAAGCATGAACTCCACAGCATCGGTGGCGTTGGAAATGCCGCCCAGACCCACTACGGGAATCTTCACCGCCTTGGCCACTTGCCACACCATGCGCAAGGCCACAGGCTTCACGCAGGCTCCCGACAGACCTCCCGTAATCACTGACAGTTTCGGCTTGCGTTTCTCCGCATCGATGGCCATACCCATCAAGGTGTTGATGAGCGACACCGAGTCGGCACCGGCAGCCTCAGCGGCCAAGGCAATCTCGGTGATGTTGGTCACATTCGGTGACAGCTTGACCATCAGATGCTTGTGATACACTTTACGTACTTCGGAGACCACTTGCGATATGCCTGTGGTGGTCACGCCGAAGGCCATGCCGCCTTGTTTTACATTGGGGCACGAGACGTTCAGCTCAATAGCGGGAATCTTTTCCAAGTCATCCACCATCTCGGCACCTCTGACATAATCCTCCAAGGTGGAACCCGAGAGGTTGAGCAACACATTGGTATCAAAGTCCTTGATACGCGGATAAATTGTGTCGATAAAGTATTGTACGCCTTTGTTTTGCAGTCCGACGCAATTCAACATTCCCGAAGCAGTTTCAGCCATGCGGGGATAGGGGTTGCCCTCGCGCGGATGCAAAGTCGTTCCCTTCACTATGATGCCGCCCAATTGGGCCAAATCCACGAAATCGGTGTACTCCTCGCCATAGCCGAAGGTACCCGAAGCCGTCATCACGGGGTTGCGCAGCACCAGGCCGCGACCCAAGTCTATCGTCATGTTCACCATTTCAACCTCCTTGTGTTAAATACCGGACCTTCCTTGCAGACGCACACGTGGCCGTCGACGGTGTCTTCCACGCAGCAGAGGCATGCACCGAGGCCACAAGCCATCAAGTTTTCGAGCGAGACCTCGCACCAAACCTGTTTTTCGGCAGCCAATTTCGCCACAGCCTTCATCATCGGCTTGGGGCCGCAGACATAGATTTTGTCAAACTGTTGCTTTTGCCATACTGAATGTTGGGTGACAAAGCCTTTCTCGCCCAGCGAGCCGTCCTCGGTGGTCACGAAGGTCTCACCAAATTGTCGATAATCATCCAGCCGCAGCAAATCAGCCTCAGTTTTTCCGCCCAAAAGCAAGAAAGGGCAAATATCATTGTCGTTCAGCACTTTAGCAAAATAATACAAGGGCGCGATGCCAATGCCTCCGCCAACGAGCAAGACTTTTTCTCCTTTATCGGGAAGAGTAAAACCCTTGCCCAAAGGCAGCATTATATTAATAAGGTGTCCCTCTGCTGCATCGCCAAGGTGTCTTGTCCCCTCGCCCACCCGTTGCACCAGAAGCGAGACTTCGTTTTGAGCAAAAACCACGTCATGAATAGAGATAGGACGGCGCAGATAGGTGCTAGGCGAGCCATCTACACGAACTTGGGCAAACTGGCCGGGTGCAATTTCGGGCAGAGGCTGTTCAGCACGCAACCTCAGCAGCACAGAGCGACCGAAGTCACGTTTTTCGACCACTTTGAAGTCAACAAGCTGTTTCATACTGATGAATTGAAAGTACAAAGATACAAAAAAAGCCGCAAAACGCGGCTTCTTATCAACTTATCCTATGAAAATTTACTCTTCTTTTGCTTCCGGCTGAGCCTCAGCGGCTTCGCCTTCAGGCTTATTCTCCTCAACGGTGAAGTCGAGCAGGTTTTTGTCGACCAGCATCTGGTACCATGCGAAGACTTTCCTCATGTCGGAGGGATAAACGGCGTCCCTGTCATAGTCGGGCATGACGATGGCGAACTTGTCGCGCAGCTCGTCGTTAGAGGCTTTCTTATAGTCGAAATCCACCTTGTCGCCCATCTTCTCGTGGATCATCATGAAGACTTCCTTCAGCGGGCGGTCGTCATCGGTCGAGAAAATAGAGATTTCTTCCAACGAGCTCATGCGGTCGTGAGCGAAGGCAGGAGTGCATTTGCCGTCGATGACAGATTCAACAATAATTCTTCCTATCGCTTGGGATTTAATCAGATACAATCCCGGTTTGCCTGATATTGATACAATTTTAGTCAGATCCATAATTCAAAAAGTTTACGTTATTGCTTCAAAAACGGCTGCAAAAATAGGAAAAAGTTTGATAGGAAAAATATTTTTTTGGGCATCTGTTGCAGTTATAGAAAAAAGTTGTAATTTTGCACCACGTTTTTCGGAACGTATAGAAACTAATTAAAACACTAACATTCAAGCAATTATGAATCAGTACGAAACCGTTTTCATTGTAACTCCCGTTTTGTCTGACGAACAGATGAAGGAAGCGGTAAAGAAGTATGAGGATCATCTGACCCAAGCCGGTGCAGAGATCGTTCATGAAGAGAACTGGGGCATGCGCAAGCTTGCCTATCCCATCCAGAAGAAGTCCACGGGCTTCTACCAACTCATTGAGTACAAGGCCGAAGGAAATGTCATCGCTGACGTTGAAACCGAACTGAAACGCGACGAGCGCATCCTGCGCTTCTTGACCGTGAAGCTCGACAAGCACGCCATTGCCTACAACGAGAAGAAACGCAAGAAGGCCGAAGCTGCCGCAGAGGAAACGCAAGCCTAATGTCGAACCTTTAAAATCCTAGAGAAATGCCACAGTACAACAATACCAACAACGACATCAAGTATTTGACTCCCATCGCAGTCGATACCAAGAGAAAGAAATACTGCCGTTTCAAGAAGAACCGCATCAAATACATCGACTATAAGGATGCCGACTTCTTGCTGAAGTTCGTCAACGAGCAAGGTAAGATCCTGCCCCGCCGCATCACCGGCACTTCAACGAAATACCAGCGCAAGGTTGCCCAAGCCGTCAAACGTGCTCGCCACCTCGCCCTGATGCCTTTTGTAGCTGACTGTTTGAAATAATTTGAAGGAGGACAACACATGGATATCATTCTGAAACAAGACGTTGCCAATTTAGGCTATAAGAACGACATCGTGACCGTGAAACCTGGCTACGGCCGCAACTACCTCATCCCGCAAGGCATGGCCATCCTGGCCACCGAGCGCAATCGCAAGATTTTGGCCGAGGAAATGCGCCAACAGGCTCACAAGGAAGAAAAGATTAAGAACGAGGCTATGGAGAAAGCCAGCGCCCTCGAAGGCCTGAAGCTCCGCATCCCCGCCAAGGTTGGTGCCTCCGGCAAGATCTTCGGTTCGGTCAACAGCATCATGATCGCCAACGCCATCAAGGAAGCCACCAACATCGAGGTGGACCGCAAGCAGATCGTCATCAACGAGGATGCCATCAAGGAAGTGGGCGAATACAAAGCCAAAATCAAGCTGCACAAAGAAGTGCAAGCCGAAGTGGATTTTGAAGTCTACGCTGAATAAGCATCAGAACTTTTTCATACTTTTGTGGCTGTCTCACCCTGAGACAGCCTTTTTTTTGTACTTTTGACGCATGATTACCAAGAACACCATAAAAACCATCGCCTCGCTCCGACAGCAGAAGTTCCGCAACGAACTCGGCCTCTTCGTCGTGGAAGGGCGAAAAATGACCGGAGAATTGCTCCAAACCGACCTCGAAGTCGTGCATCTCTTCGCCACTGAGCGTTTTCTCAGCGACAGTCCTACCCCATTCTCACAAGCTGAGATAGTCAACGACATGCAGATGAGCCAGATGAGCGGTCAAGACACGCCACCGGGCATCCTCGCCGTCGTGCGTATTCCGAAAGCCAAGCCGTTAGAAGAGTCGGCGCGTTTTATCCTCGCCTTGGACGGCATCGCCAACCCAGGCAACATGGGCACCATCATCCGTACGGCAGAGTGGTTTGGCATCCGCGACATTGTGTGCAGCCCCGACTGCGTGGAAATCTGGAACCCCAAAGTCATCCAAGCCACCATGGGATCGGTGTTCAGAATCAACATTGTGGAAACCGACCTGCCCGATTTCCTCAAAGCGCAAAGCCAACAAGGCAAAGCCATTTATGGTGCCTTGCTTGAGGGTGAAAACCTCTTTGGAATGAAATCGCCAAAAGCTGGTGTCATTGTGATCGGCAGCGAATCACATGGCCTACGTGCCGAGGTGCTCCCCTGCATCACCCACGCCGTCACCATTCCGCGCAAAAACAACAGCGCGACGGAATCGCTCAACGCATCCGTCGCGGCTGCTATCATTATGGCAGAAATGACTCGTTTTATATAATTTTTGTAGGAAAACGCAGTTTCTAAAATAGGTTGTTTTTGTAAAAACAAAAATCGAGCGGAATCAAACCCGAATTCCGCTCGATTTTATTAAGTTGAATAATTTACTTATTCCATTCCTTCCAACCTTCCGTGGCAGTTCTTGTACTTTTTGCCGCTTCCGCAGGGGCAGGGGTCGTTGCGGCCCACTTTCACCTCCTTGCGGATGGGCTGGGTACACTTTTTATGAAAAATGTGATTTTTTGATTGAAAAAACGCCAGAAAATGTGATTATACGGTTATGCCTCCTCAAACAAGTCGTCCATTGTCACCTCGTTCTGGATGTTGTTCCAGTAGGCGTTGTGGGTCACGCCGAAAGTGGTCACGAGGGTTTGGTGCAAGGCCTTACGCGTCTTGCTGTGGTGACGGAAGGTGGCCATGCGCTCGCGGAGGTCCTTGTCGTAGTCTTTGGTGATGACAAATTCCTTGTCTGAAAACTTCATCTCGCACAGGTTGATGACGCCGTCCTTGCGGTCGATGAGCAAGTCGATTTGGCCGCCGGGCCATTGCGTTCCATCGCTGTCGATGTAAGGCTTCGCAAACCACGAACTGACATCCGTTTGTATTCCGCTAATTCCTAACTTCTTCTTAATCTGCGGAATATGATGCAGGCAAACTTGCTCATAGGCATAGCCTTCCCAAGTGGCAGTCGAGTCCAAGGCATGACTCCAATGCTGCTCGTTCTGCCCTAAATTGTCTTTCAGGAAACGGAGATAGAACAAGGAATACAAATCGGTGAGCTGGTAAAGGACATCGCGCTGCTTCTTGCCAAAGGCATGATAACTGCGGATGAAGTCGCAACGTTGCAGGTTGTCAAGCACTTCCGAGAGGTAGCCGTTATCGGTCAGGTTGGAGGCTTCGATGATTTCCTGTCGCGTCAATCCCTTTCCTTTGGTGGCAAGTGCCTCAACCACAGTCTTGTATAATTCGGAATCGTTGAACAGCGACTTGAAGAGGAAGTCGAACTCGTTCCGCAAAGGCGCGTTTTGGGCAAAGAACAGCGCGTCAATGTTTTGCGCCACACTTTGCGACTTGCGCATCATATCCAAATAATAAGGTGTGCCGCCCATCACCATGTAGGTTTCCACGACTTGTTTTCGAGGCAGGTTGAAACCCCGCGATTGCATGAAAAGCTCCACTTCGTGCAGATTGAACGGCTGCAGGCGAATTTGACGTGTCACGCGGTTGTGGAGGCCGCCTCGGTTGCCAATCAGCTTGTTGGTCATCCACGAGGTGGACGATCCGCAAACGATTAGTTTCAGGTTGTCTTGCTTCGAGGCCCAACTGTTCCAAAACAGTTCGAAGGCTTTCAAGAAGCGTGACCGAGGCATGTCGAACCAGGGCAATTCATCGATGAAGATGACGATGCGGTCTTTGTTGATGAGTGTTTTCAGGTAGCTTTGCAACTGGAAAAACGCCTCCATCCAGTCGGGCGGCGCAGGCTGTATTGTTTTGGAATACAGCGCGAGTTGGTGGGCGAAGTTGCCCAATTGCTCGCTCTTGTTGCCTTCATACATGCCCACCATGAAGAAATCGTATTGTTGCTGGAAATAACTGTCAATCAAGAATGTTTTCCCGACGCGGCGACGGCCATAGACGGCCACAAACTCCGCCTTTCCCGAAGTGCAAATGTCGTCGAGAAGCCGTGCCTCTCGCTCCCGACCGATGAGTTGTTTCTTGTTCATGCAATTTCGTTTTGACTTTCAAACTGCAAAAATACAGATTTTCTTGCAATTACAAACAACTTTTGAAATTTATCAGTGCGCTAACTATGTTTTTTAGATAGGTTAGCGCACCAATTAAGCCTTGAACTACTGCGCTAACTATGTTTTTTTGATAGGTTAGCGCACTAATTAAGCCTTGAACTACTGCGCTAACTATGTTTTTGGATGAGTTGAACCGACGCTGCTAACAAAAAAACTCCATTTTTCCCTTCCGTTTCATACCTTTTTCTTATTTTGCCGATGGATTTGGTGCGCCAAGTCCGTTTTATAGAAGCGTTATGCTTGTCTTTTGAATCGTAAACGTAGGAAATTTACGAATATAGCGCAGAAGATAGCATAGTGGTTTCTCACGCCTAGCGTGGGACTACTATCTATGTTTGTGCTAATCTGATAGGCATTGTAAGTGCTAAGCATACGGGTGCTGAAGGTGTGGGATATGCAATCAAGGCTTCCTATTTGGGTAATTTAGTTGAAAGTTCTGTTTCATCCTCAATTCTGCCTACCAATAATACAATATCTGGACAGCCATTGACGGGAAAGGTAAAAGCAGTGAAGAATTTCGTGTTTATGATAGAGTGTTCTTCTTCGGGGAATGAAAATGGATATAGTTCTCTTGATATACAATCGTCATCTTCTTCGTATAGTGCCAGTAATAGCGATGGAAAGATCGTTCGGAACCCTCGAGTAAGTGAATGTTCCAAAGGGCTGATCGTGACCCAAGTTGAGTTAAGGAATTATGAAACCATTATTTCAGTTAAGGTTGAGGGATATGAATGGGTTAATATTGATAAAGGCAAAACGTATGTTAACGTAGCTAGAAAGGCGTACGATCTGAAAAACGTACAAGGTATCAATTATGCTCCAGAAAAAACATATACGCAAAATGGGGAACTGTAGTTTGAATTGTTTTTTGATGCCATTCCTAAAAATGCCACTATTATCAATTTGAGAGAAAATACCGAAGATGGTTTTAAAGCCTATGGTATAAAAAATGGATAAATCACAAAGTTTCAATTAATTAAAGGTTATTATTCCGATGCTCAATCAAAAGCGGATAAACTTCTGGAGTTGAAGCAGTTGCTTGATGAAGGGGTGCTGACACAAGAGGAATATGAAAAGGAAAAAGCGAAGATTCTCTCTTTAGAATCACAATAACTGTTTATGACAGCGAAAAACAAACCGAGCGGAACCCAACCTGATTCCGCTCGATTGTTTTAGAATGATAGATGCTTATTCAGCCCCTTCCAACCTTCCGTGGCAGTTCTTATACTTCTTGCCGCTTCCGCAGGGACAGGGGTCGTTGCGACCCACTTTCACCTCCTTGCGGATGGGCTGAGTAACCTGTTTCTGCTGCGTGTCGCTGTGCGACTGCGCCAGCAAGTCTTGACGCTGCTCACGGATCTTCGACTTGTCGATGCCTTGTGGGCCACGCGACTCGCGCACAGTGTTCGGGTCTTGCGTCGGGATGTCGGCGCGCATGAGGAAGGAAATAACGTCTTCGTTGATCTTTTCCAACATGGCCTTGAACAGGTTGAACGATTCCAGTTTGTAGATGACCAACGGGTCTTTCTGCTCATAGGTGGCATTCTGCACCGACTCCTTCAGGTCGTCGAGTTCGCGGAGGTGTTCCTTCCATGCGTTGTCGATGAGACCGAGGGTGATGCTCTTCTCGATACAGAGGTTCACCTCGCGTGCGCCATTCTCAACGGCTTTCTTCAGGTTGACGATGACATTCATGCCACGCTTACCATCGGTAATCGGGATGGCGATGTTCTCGAAGTGCGTCTGGTTTTCATACACATTCTTAATGACGGGCAAGGTCTTCTCACCGATGATGCGGGCCTTTTCACGATAGTGTTCAAGGGCGGCATCAAAGAGTTTTTCGGCCAATTCCTTGGTCTTCATGCGGTCGAATTCCTCCTCGCTGAAGGGCGCATCAATACCCATGCTCGAAAGAAGTTCCATCTTGAAGCCTTCAAAATCCTTGGCCTCCTGATATTCCTCAACAAGTTTCTCGCCAAAGTCGTACATCATATTGTTGATGTCGATAGACAGACGCTCGCCGAACAAGGCATGACGGCGTTTCTTGTAGATGACCTCACGTTGCGAGTTCATCACGTCGTCGTATTCGAGCAAGTGCTTACGCACTCCGAAATGGTTTTCTTCGACCTTCTTCTGTGCCTTTTCGATTTGCTTGGTAATCATCGGGTGCTGGATGACTTCGCCTTCCTGCAACCCCATGCGGTCCATAATGCCGGCAATACGCTCAGAGCCGAACATACGCATCAGGTTGTCTTCCAGTGAGACATAGAACTGAGAACTACCTGGATCACCTTGACGACCTGAACGACCGCGCAACTGACGGTCGACGCGGCGCGACTCGTGACGCTCGGTGCCGATGATGGCCAAACCGCCGGCTTCTTTCACGCCAGGGCCCAGCTTGATGTCGGTACCACGACCTGCCATGTTGGTGGCGATGGTCACCGTGCCTGCCTGACCAGCTTCCTTGACGATTTGTGCCTCCTTGAAGTGCAGCTTGGCGTTCAACACGTTGTGCGGAATGCCCTTGCGGGTCAACATGCGGCTGAGTAACTCGGAGATTTCCACCGAGGTGGTACCCACCAACACGGGACGACCTGCTTTCACAAGGCTTTCAATCTCCTCAATGACAGCGTTATACTTTTCGCGCTTGGTCTTATAAATCATGTCCTCCTGGTCGATACGGGCAATGGGGCGGTTGGTCGGGATGACGACCACATCGAGTTTGTAGATGTCCCAAAATTCGCCCGCTTCTGTTTCAGCGGTACCCGTCATACCCGCAAGTTTGTGATACATGCGGAAGTAGTTCTGCAAGGTAATAGTGGCGTAGGTCTGCGTGGCGGCTTCCACCTTCACGTTTTCCTTGGCCTCCACAGCCTGGTGCAGTCCGTCGCTCCAACGGCGGCCTTCCATGATACGGCCCGTCTGTTCGTCAACGATCTTGACCTTATTGTCCATGATGACATAGTCCACGTCCTTTTCAAACAAGGTGTAGGCCTTCAAGAGTTGCTGAACGGTGTGCAAACGTTCCGATTTCTCGGCGAAGTTACGCATCAGTTCGGCCTTACGCAGCACTTTTTCATCGGCGCTGAGGTCGGAATGTTCCAGTTCGGCGATTTCACTGCCCACGTCAGGGATGATAAAGAAAGACGGGTCGTTATAGGCTTGGGCCAGTTGCTCACTACCTTTGTCGGTAAGGACCACGGTATTCAGTTTCTCGTCGATGACGAAATACAGTTCATCATCGATGATGTGCATGTTTTCGTTGCGGTTCTGCATATAGAAGCCCTCGGTCTTCTGCAACAGGCTCTTCATGCCTTCCTCGCTGAGGAATTTGATGAGGGCGTTGTTTTTCGGCAGACCACGATAGGCACGGAACAACTGATCGGCACCGTGTTTCCTTTGCTCTTCGGTGGCATTGGGATCGGTGAGGATTTTCTTGGCTTCGGCCAGAATCATCGTCACATAACGCTTTTGGGCTTCGTACAGTTTGATGACATCGGGCTTCAGCTGGTCGAATTCCTGTTGGTCGCCTCGCGGTGTAGGACCGCTGATAATCAAAGGTGTACGAGCATCGTCAATCAACACGGAGTCAACCTCGTCGACGATGGCATAGTGGTGTTTGCGTTGCACTAATTCTTCGGGGTTACCTGTCATATTGTCACGCAGGTAGTCGAAACCGAACTCGTTGTTGGTACCGTAAGTGATATCGCAGTTATAAGCACGACGACGTGCAGAAGAGTTAGGCTCATGCTTGTCGATGCAATCGACAGTGAGGCCGAGGAACTCATACATTGCGCCCATCCATTCGGAGTCACGTTTGGCCAGGTAGTCGTTCACGGTGACCACATGCACACCCTTGCCTGCCAAGGCATTGAGGTAGACCGGCAAGGTAGCCACGAGGGTCTTACCTTCACCAGTGGCCATCTCAGCGATTTTACCTTGGTGCAACACGATACCGCCGATAATCTGGCAGTCGTAGTGCACCATATCCCAAGTCACCATATTGCCGCCAGCCATCCAGCTGTTCTTGTAATAGGCCTTGTCGCCTTCGATGGTGATATGCTCGTATTTGGCGGCCAGCTCACGGTCGAGGTCGGTGGCGGTCACCTCCACGGTCTCGTGTTCGCAGAAGTATTTGGCAGCAGCCTTCACCACCGAAAAGGCTTCAGGCAAAATGTCGTTCAGAGCCTCTTCGATGTGGTCCAACTCCAGTTTTTCGAGTTTGTCGATTTGGTTGTAGAGTTTTTCCTTATCGTCGGGGTCCATGTCGAATTCCGCCTCGGCCTTGGCTTTCAGTTGCGCTATTTCGGCCACCTCGGCAGCGGTCTTGCTCTTGATGTATTCCTTGAATTCTTGAGTTTTATGACGCAAGGCATCGATATCGAGTTTGACGATTTGCTCGTAAGCCTTGAGGGTCTTTTGAAGTATGGGCTGCAGAGCCTTGTTGTCGCGCGAGGCCTTGTCGCCAAAGAGTTTCTTTAGAAATCCCATTTTATTCAGTTTGCAGTTTGAAGTTGATAGTTATCAGTTAAATGTCTGCGGTTTGCACAAAATTCGTGCAAAGGTACGGATTTTCCGTGAATTGTCGGAAAAATGTGCCAAAAAGGCAGTTGAAAGTAGTTGTTTTGTATGGTTATTATGTTGGCAATGGCTTAAATTACCATGCGAAAACTTCCGATTTTATGCAATAAATACGCTGTACTGAATAAAAAGTATGTTTTTTGTGCAATAGGATGCATAAAAGGAGACGAACAACGAGGAACACACTAAAGAGAAAGATGGGTTTAGTATAGATGTAGTGCCTGTGGCGAAATGGACTGTTTCTTTGGCGCAAGTATGATTTTGATAGGCATAAGCGAAACAAACTATTCTTTCTTTTCGTGAAAAAAGTTGTACTTTTGTCGCCTATAAAACCAGATGAACATGCAAAATGAATCAAAACAAGGTTATGTGTATATCTTGACAAACCCTAGTTTCAAGGAAGACTGGGTTAAGATTGGAAAGAGTTCGCGACCTGTTGATGTACGATCCAAGGAATTGGATAACACGGCGGTTCCATTGCCGTTTGAGATTTTTGCGACCATGAAAACCTGCAAATATAATGAGGTTGAGAAATTGGTCCATAAAACCATCGATCGTCTTACGGATTTGCGCATTCGTCAAAATCGCGAGTTCTTTAACGTTGCTCCTCAAATAGCTCTTGATATTTTTAATGATATTGCTTCAACAATCGATGATGCCGAAGTAATTCTCTATAAGGACAATCAGCCTATTCAAAAGCGTGAAGAGACAAAGGATGAGGGGGAACCTCACAAGAAAGCGAGACCGCGTTTTAAGTTCAGCATGGTAAACATTCCAATTGGTGCAGTTTTGAC
>Ga0310694_10005406_pt1 | contig 12226 bp, 6 predicted proteins | sample 174DNAGHGhighgp2_FD_203884 | JGI IMG/M metagenome (GOLD analysis project Ga0310694, IMG submission 203884) | Sheep rumen microbial communities from Palmerston North, Manawatu-Wanganui, New Zealand - 1742 DNA GHGhigh gp2 (v2) (version 2) | ecosystem: Host-associated > Mammals > Digestive system >...
GAAAGACGGTCTCAAAGTCCACTGCGCGGAGGCAGTGAAGGATGTCAACAATAGGAATAATATATTAACTAATCTTGACACGGTCGGGGTTGTTTGCAATGAACGCCGCCCAAGAATTAGAGCCTGATTTTTGGATTGGAAGGCGTTTTTGGTAATGATGACAGACGGCTGCGGCGAGTGCGTCGGTGGCGTCGTACTTATCGGGAAACTCGTTGATTTTTATAGTATTAGCCAACATCCTCGCCACTTGTTCCTTGGACGCGGAGCCGGAGCCGGTGATTGCAAGTTTTATCTTGCGCGGCTCATACTCGAAGATTTGCATCCCGGCATTGACCGCCGCTGCAATCGCAACTCCCTGAGCACGACCGAGTTTGAGCATCGACTGCGCATTTTTTTCATAAAACTGCGCCTCAATCGCCAACTCTTCAGGCTTATAACTCGCCGCAAGCCCCGACACACGGTCGTAAATCATTTTGAGTTTGAGATAAGTATCCTTTACATTGTGAATGTCGAGGATGCCGATTGCAAGGCAGTTGATTTTGCTGCCGTTGCACTCGATAACGCCATATCCCATAAAATTAGTGCCGGGGTCTATGCCTAAAATGGTCATATACAAGTGATTGAAGTAACTGAAATAATTGAAGTGATTGAATACCATCGCCCATCGACTCCCGCCGAATGGCAATTATGCATTATGCATTGTGCATTATGCATTAATCGATGCGGACGCGCAATTTCTCCATAAATTCGCGGAGCGGCGCAATGCGGTCGGCGGCGGCGATGGCATCGAGGATGCCGAATGCCTTTGCATAGTAATCCTCAATGATATTTTGAACTGCGGCATCGACCTTGTATTCAGTGAAATAATTACGGGCGATCTGAAGTTTTTCGTCAAAACCGTAACTCTTGTTGGCATAGAAGGTCTTCCACTCCCCTACCCTTTCCGACGGCATCAATTCCGTCATCTTGTGATAGAAGACGGTCTTCTTGCACTCGTTGACATCGCCGCCAATGGGTTTGCCGAGAACTTCGGGCGTGGAATACATATCGAGGTAATCATCCTGCATTTGGAACGCAATGCCAAAACTGATGCCGACGTCATACAACTTCTGCGCCTCATCCTCAGACGCACCACCAATCAACGCGCCAATTTTAAGACAGGCGGCGGGCAGGACGGCGGTTTTGAGGGTTATCATCTTGATATAATCATCGAGTGTAACATCGTCGCTTGTCTCAAAATCCATATCAAATTGCTGACCTTCACAGACTTCGATGGCGGTCTTGTGATACAAATCCATAATTTGTTTGCGGACATTCTCCGGCGCGGCAAATACATACTGCGACGCAATGTACATCATTCCGTCGCCCGAAAGTATCGCCACATTGTCGTTCCACTTGGCGTTGACGGTGGGCTTTTTGCGGCGGAGTTTTGAGTTGTCCATAATGTCGTCGTGCAAGAGCGTGAAATTATGGAAAATCTCCATACCAACGGCGGGTTTTACAGCGGCTGCCACGTCGTCGCTAAAAACGTTGCAAGCCATCAGCGCAAACACTGGGCGCAACCTCTTGCCGCCAAGCGACAGGATGTACCTAATCGGCTCGTAAAAATTGCTCGGCTCAGCGGGCAAATTCATATTCTTAATTTCGTCCTCAACGAGGGCGCGAAGTTCGTTGAAAGTTTTCATTATTATATTAAATTTTTGCGATTTCGTCGGGGGTGAGGCCGGTGGATTTGGCAATGATACTGATGTCCACTCCGGCAGCTTTGAGTGAACGGGCGACGGCGAGTTTTGCTTGGAGTTCGCCTTCGGCAAGTCCTTCCGCACGACCTTCTGCACGGCCTTCCGCGCGACCTTCTGCACGGCTTGTCTTCATACCGTAGTCATACGCAGCCAAGTCGGTGCGGTAGGCGTCGTATTCCATCATATACGCCGAACGCTCCGAACGCGACATCTTGGCAAATTCAGCCATTGTCTTCACGTTGCGGAAGACAGGCTTCCTATCTACAAAAGGCATTGTTTCCATTTTTTTAGAATTTGATATTATAAACAACCATCTTTCCAAATCATTCTTACAATCTTCGGACGAATATTTGCGGAATGAGGGCAGACTCATCATCCAAAAGTCCTGCAAGTCAGAAAACTTTCGCTTGTTGGTATAGTCATACAAGCCACAATGCCGTATGGGATATGTGCCTGTATTGTCCTTGTCGTTGAAATCCAACAAGAATATGCCATAAACCCTGTTGACTCCAAACTTCCACAAATCGTCGCCCAACTCACCTTGCTCTGCCACCGTCCTGTCCATATAGTAGGCAATGCGGTCGTTGAAATGCTCTTGGTCACGCTTCTGCATCTCCACAATGAAGATGTCGCCGCTTTCTGCCTCACATTTCAAGTCGAAGACAACGTGCTTGTCTTTTTTGACCTCGCCGTTGCTTTCTGTATTGAGGTACTTGACGCTCTTTACCTTGACATTTTTACGGTAAGCCTTAAACAAGTCGTTGAGGAAGTCTATCATAATTTCCTCATTTCTGAATATCCTCTTAAATCCGAAATCCGTCGTCAAGTCGATGAATTTCTGCACACGCAGTTCCTCGTACTTGGATAAGATTTCTTCGATTTTGCTTTCGTCCATCGGTGATTTGGTTTTGTTTCACAGTGCAATTATAGCATTTTTTTTTCGGAACGACAAACTATTTGCACAAAAAATCCCGAAAATCTCAAAAAGAAATCTTCGGAATTTTACGCGGGCGAGCCGCCCGCACTCCAAATTAATCCAGCCCCATCGACACCGTAACGCCAAACTTGATGTTGCTCGTCCTATAACTCGTCGAAATCAATGGATTCGTGATGTTGTGATTGTAATACAAGCGCACCTTGAACCGCTGCGAAATTTGGTAGTCGGCGGTGGATTTGATGGAGTAACTGCGCTGACCGGCGGAGATTTCGTTGTAGAGTTCCTCAATCTCGCGGAGGATGGTCTTGTCGTCGTTAATTACAAAATCCACGCGGAGGTCGAGGTCGCTCTTGGTGCGCGTAACGCCCGATGCTGTGCGGATATTGAACGGCAACTGCGCAAACTTGTAACCAAATCCTATCACCCACTCCTTCTTGTAAGCCTCCGATATTTGGGAGTTTGCAAAGGCGAGGGTGATGAGCCTCGTGCGGCGGTATTCCATCTTGGTGCTCATCATATTGGCCCACGAAATATCGATGCCCAACAACGGATTGAACCTCTCCTCCAATGTTACCGAACCAATTTCATATTTTGGGATGAAAAGATTGTTGGCGTCATAACGGGCGAAACTGTTGCCAAACTCCTCCTCTTGGTCGAAATTGTAATTGGCATTCGACTTGAAATTGGAGACGGCGTAAGTGGATTGGTATCCGTGGGTAATCATCGCCGAGCGGACAAATTCTTTCAGGAAAGGCACGTTGGAGAGTCCCTTGTAACGAATAGTCCAATTTGGCATCGGGATTTTCAGGAACGGATTGAGACCAATCTTGTCGGGCTTTGTGCCTGCATACGCCGCAAGGAACGCCGGCAAAAGCACGTCCTGATGCGTATTGGAATAGCCGTCGGGATAATTGCCAAAAGTAGCGTTGCCGTCATTGTCCACCTGCGGAGTGCCGTTGTAGCCATTATGACCACGACGCGACGACGCCTGACGGTCGGCGATGATGTCGCGATTGTTGAGGAAGTCATTATAAACATCCAAAGAATAATCGTCGCCCACCTTATGGAACGCCGTGCGCAACATATTGTAACTCATTCGGTAATTGCCGCTGATGATTTTGTTGAGCGACTGATGCCCCTCGTCGGTGTAGAAGAAATAATCTTCGGTATTGTAAAGCATTGTCCTATCGAAACTTACATCAATTCTGAACGTATTGATAGGCTCCACCTGGACGCGGATGTTGAGATTGTTGCCACGGGTGTAATGCACGGGCGTGGCGAGCGTGGAATCCGTAACAAGCCATCCACGGCGAGCGGCGGTGTGATGGAAATCTTCATCATTGAGACCCATAATGTAATCCCAACCCGGTGCCCAAAAATCATCGTATTTTTCCATGCCCAAAATCTTGGTGCCAGGCGCAAAACCGGGCAATGTGTTGGCGCGTTGATTTTTGTAGGAAACCGACACGGTGCGAATGCTCAGGAGTGCCATCGTTAGGTAGTCGGTGGCAACGAGAAGAGGACTGTCGGGCATTTCTTTTTTGCCGACAACAGTTACCGTGCAGTTTGCCCAATCGTCGTCGGGCGTGAATTTCACGCGGTCTTTGTCAATAATGTCAAAACTGCCCTTGACCTCCTCGCCGCTCGGTCCAACGATGGTAGGCTCCACTTCCGTAGTGCCGAGGTTGTGATAGATGGTGCGCGGAGTGCCTTTGGAAAGGCGGACGCGGTTTTTGGTGTAGGTAACTTCCTTTTTCTCAGTGTTGGCCTTCTTGCGACCGTCCTTGGTGAAACGCGACATCACATTCTTGAAATACGGCACGGTGCGGTACAGCCGCTCAAAATTGAGGCTTCCGTTCAATGTCAAGATTGCGGAATTGGAGATTGTGTTGCCGTAGTTGATGGTGTAATCTTCATTCATATCCGACGCTACTTTCATCGGGTCGAGGCCGCGATTCCATTCGTAGTCGGCGTTGTAGATGGCGTTAAGCGAAGTCCAGCGCAGACCGGGAATTTTGTTGATAGGAGTCTGCCAATTGAACTTGATGGTTTGGTCGTAATGCGTATTGTAGCCGAGGTCAAAGAATTTCAGGAACAACGTGTCGCGGTCGCGGGCTTGCTCTACGGCGTAATTGTCTATCTTGCCGTCGGGATTGACGCGGCTCTCGTTGTTGGCGGAGAAGTTCATCGTCAAATTTTGGGAGAGTTTGTAACGGAGTTCATAACCGCGCCGCCAATTGAAATCCTTGCGGTAAGAAGGCGTCAGGAGTTCGGCGTCGGAGGCGATGTTGCGGTACTGAATCGAGGAATATTTGCGGTCGATGTTGGCATTGAAGGCTACCATAGTCGGCAACAAATAGAAATTGAAATCCTTGATAATCGCCCAATTCTTGCTGTTGAGGAATTTCCATTTGCTGAACGGACGGTAATTTTTGGGATTGTAGGTATAATTGTACTCCAACGACGACTGCAACGCCTTGTCTAACTGTTGGCGGATTGTGATGTTGTGCATCAGGTATTCGCTGTACGAAAATCCGGCGGTGAAATTGCTGACGTGGAAGAAAGGCTTTTGCTTCTGTTTCTTGGGTTCGTCGAGTTGCAAAGTCGCTGGGTCGGCGTCGGGATTTGCCTTGATGAGTTTTTGGAGTTTGGCATCACGCTTAGCCTCATCGCTGCGGCCTTCAATGTGGATGTTGGTCATATTGAGGCTCTTGCGATGTTCGTAAGTGATGGAACGGTCGCGCACCTCGTCTTTTTGCTCCTTGGTGAGAGTCGGGTCTTTGAGAGTGGTTTTGAGTTCGATGTCGGGATCGACGGGATTGTATTTTGGCAATTCGTAACTCTCTGAATATCCGTAATAAAATGGCATACGGACACCGTAGTCATTATTGAAAAACTTGCCCAATTGCAACATCGAATTGAAGTCGTATTGATAGACAGTCTCTTGATGACGCTCCGAAACTTTTTTCTCAATGCTTCCAAATCCAGGCGTATGCGTATAACCTGATAACGAGATAGTTGCGAGGTCAGCCAATTGCAATTCGGCCTTGGCGCGCGCCGCCCAACCGCCATCCTCGTCAAAGTCAGTAAGGCGCAGTTCGTTGACCCAAATTTCGGCAGATTTGTTCATGCCGTCGTCCTCGCCACGGTTGGTGGATTGAGAGGGGTTGCGGATACCAATCATCACGGTCTTGATGTTGCTGATGTTTGGGCTGCCCATAATGGTGATGCGGCTGCCGTCGTCGCGCTCCACAGAATACGGCATCGTGCTACTTACATTGCTGATGCCATCGCGGTAGGCATTGTTGCGCTGTTGCTTCACAAGTTGCAAATCCTCAAAAACAATCTCCACATTGTTTTGCACTGGCCAGACGGCGAGCCTTCCATTGTCGTCGTCGGCATAATGACCAGCCGGGGTTACGGTCAATGGGAGTTCGTATTCATAATAATTTTCCTTGTAATCGCTACCGATGCGTACAAATACGTGGAGGTCGTTGTCATTCAACGGCTCGCCCGACATCTCCTCGGCGTGTACAAACATTTTCATCTTTTTGTATTGACGGAGGTCGAGGACGGCAGTTTTGTAAGCCGCAACCGCCTGACCATCAGGCAAATTAGTAACATGGAGAGCCATCGCCTTTTCGTCTTGCTCCACGATTTGATTGGTCATATAATCGCGCTCGCGCTCGATGCCGGGGGGCAGGACATAATTGACGGGCGTCTTGCTGCCGTTTTCTTCGAGACCCACGTTTGTAATATCGAGAACACCCTCGTCGTACTGAACGTCTGTAACAAATTCGCCCGCAGAGGTCATTGTAGCGGCATATTTGCGCCAATCGCCGCGCACGAGGTTCATCTCGGCAAAACGCAGGATAATGTCTTTTTTGGCGTTGGTCAGGTACATACGGAGGAACCTGATGCTCTTGAAGTCAGAAATTGTACCGACCACGCTATCAGGCTCATACACAGGCACTTTAAACTGATACCATTTCACGGTTTCGGTCTCGCCGTTGACGGTCTTGACGCTCGATTCCACGATGTCGGTGATATAATTCTGACCTACCTCCATACTGCCCGGCGCGATATGCACTTTGTATTGGTAATACGATTCAGTTTCGGAAAGTGTGTTGTCGAGGTTAATATCCTCCACATCAGGATAACGGTCTTTAATCGTTGAGTATGAGGAAGATGAACTTTGGTCGGAGGAGTTGCCCTCGGTGCCGTTGTAATGTTTGTAACGCTCCTCGATTGAGAGTTGTTCGCGGTCGTAATCGTCGCCACGGAAGTAATGGTAATTGTCGGCGGAAGGGTCGTTGTAGGCGTTGCGGTAAGCGGCTGATTCCGTGCCGTACAGGCGGGCGATTCGGTCGAGGTAATTGGCGTGAAATTCGCGCTCGCTGTCGTCGTTCATACCGTCAAAACCCAAATCCTGAGCCTCTTTCGCGCCGTTGGAGTTGTCGAAAGCGTTGACGAGGAAAGTCTTGTTGCTCACCAAACCCCAATTAGTGGTATCCACAAAAGTCTCGTCCATCGGGTACGGGATGCCGTTTTCAAACGATTTGCGCGAATCCTTCAAGACGTCCTCGCTGACGTGTCCGAGGTTAAAATACAAGTCCGCGCCCATTCCGTCCTGCTCGTAGATGAAGGGGTCGAGCATCCAAAATTCCAAATATTCAATGTTGGACGATTCAAAATCCGTGGTGGTCAATTCCCTCATAATGCCGCCCCAACGGGATTCGGGCTTGTTGAGGTAGCCGTCGGCATCAATACCGGCAGAAATTCCCGTTTCGCCCTCCACGTCGAAGTTGTACGGGCCTCTTTCGTTGGGATAATAAGCAAGGTTCAGGACTGTCAATTGTGTAGATATTCCGCTGACAGACTGAGCATTAGGGAAAATTTCGCGTTCATATACGGCGCGGATGTAATGGTTGGATTGGTCGTCCTTGGTGATGTACGAAGGCGCAATGCCCGACCCGCTCACGGACGTGCCCTGCAAATCGGAAAGCACGTTGTACCACGCCAAAAGGGAGCGGTTGTAGCCGTACCTGAGGTCATTATTGAAACTGCCCTCGCGGTATTTGCGCGTACCTGACGGCGTGGAGGCGAGCACCCATTTGGTCATCGACTTGACGTCCAATTTGGTCTGCGCGCTCTCAAAATCGTCGATGTAACACGTTCCCGCCTTATCGACGCTGCGGCTGTGCCCCGGCACGAGGTAGGCAAATTCGCCTTCCAATGCAAGCCTCGACTCCGCCGTGGTGCTAATGAGAGGCATCTTGTCGATGAGAGTGGTCAGGAAGGGCAACGGCGTGGAATAACGCGAGTTCAAGCCCCAAATGGTATTTTTGATGGGTTCGCTGCCGATGGAGACCTTGTTGGTCATTGTTTTTTCCGACAGCCTCATCACCGTACCGCCGATGTTGAAATTGTCGTTGAACTGATAATTCAAGTGCGTGCCCATCAACGTCTTAGTGGTGGAATTGAAGGTGGTATTACTCTCCACCGAAACCAAAATCTTGTTGCCGGATTGGAGGATGGACTCGTTGACAATTTTTACCGTACCGAGCAAATAATCAACCACATAATCAGTGCCTTCTGTAAGCGTGAGTCCGCCGGCGGTAACTTTCACCGAGCCTTCCTCGATGTTCATAGCGTCAAGGCTGATTTCGCTGCCACTGCTCGACTTGTAACTGCCCACGAGATAAAACTTGTCCTTGTCGGCGTTTTGCTTGGCGATGGTCTTGGTGGAATCGTACAACTGCGGGAACGAGTAACGCGCCGCGTCCGCCGGGTCGTTGATTTTTTCGGCGAGATAACTGCCAAACGGTTCAAGTTGAGGGAGATAGATTTTTGCTTTTTCGGAATTGACGGTAACGCCCTCTATGAAGTCAAATTTGCCGTCGGGCACTTTTTCGAGTTGGGTGTTAGCGTTGTCGAGGTTAAAAACCTTAATCAACATCGTGCCGTTGATGTCGCCGACTTCCATATAATTGAGTTCTGTGCCGGATTTGTCGTTGTGATATTTGATTTGGAGGTCAAAATCCTCATTGCTCAATTGGTAGGCGTTGAGGGAATAGACGTTTTTCATCATCAACTTCCAATTTGGCAATTTCGGCGAAAACGACGTACCGCGCAACAATTTGAGTATCAACGTCTGCGAAGAATTTACCTCCGACGAAAGTTCACCCACTTTGTAGGTCTTGCCCTTGTAGGTGTATTCATACGCCACAGCCAACACTTCGTCGTCCTGCAATGCAGATGTCAACGAAATAAAACCCAACTGCGGGTTGAATGTATATTCGTTGGAGCCGAGTTTGCGGGCGTTGCCTACTTTTTCGTAATCTGCGCCGGTCTCCCAAACTCCGTTCAAAGTGCTTGTAACGGAATTGATGTCGCGGACGGCTTTGTAATTGTTGGTCAGGGTGTTATAGAGAGTGTTTGCGGTGTTGGACGGCAATTCGCCCGACGATTTGTGCACGGCAGACTTGTTATAAATCTCCGTCGGCTCTCCAAGGTCGAGGAACGCCACAATATCGCGCGAATTTTCGGTTGCAAGGCGCGTATTGGTTACCCAAACCTCAATATTGGTAATCGTGATGCCCGACACCACAACCGGCAAATTTCTCAAAGCCTCCTCGTAATGGTCGCGGAAATAATGGTTTAAAAAGAAGTGTCTATTAGCCTCGTAGTCAGAGGCTTGAATCTTAAATTCTGTGCTTACCGCGCCGGCATTGACCTCGATATTTTTGGTCTCGCCCTTTTGCTGCGAGAGGATTGCGGTGGCGGTGAGTTTGCCAAATTTCAGGTCGGTCTTCACACCAAATAACGTAGTGCTTCCCTGTATCAACGTACCGTCCAACGGCATTGAAACGTTACCAAACTCAATGCGTTGAATGATTTCGTCGGTGTGTCCCACGTACTCCATTTTTTGCTTGTTTTCAAACTCAAAAGTGGATTCGGTGTTGTAATTGATGCCTACCTTCATCTTGTCGCCAATAGTACCCGTGACGCCCACCTGCATCGCCATATCAAAATCGAAAGAAACGTCGTTGCGCTGTTTTTTGGGCAGGGTAAAATTGTCGATTTTTGAGATGTCAACGCCCAACGATACCTCCACATTGCCCTGCGGCTTTATGTCGATGATGTTTGAGCCAAAGATACGGTCAAAACCTTTGAGATTCACATTGATACGCGGATTCAGGTAACGACTCAGACCCGACTGCGACCTTTCATCCCGCTTGTAATTGTCCATCATCTGTTTGCGCCAATACTCGCGCATTTCGGAGCGGTTTTGATTGGAATTGTAGTCGTCCTTTGATAGCGTGGACGGGCGGTCTATCTCCAAGTCGCCTACTTTTTTGCGCGTGGTGTAGTCGCCCGACTTGTAGTCGTATTCGGTCTCCTTACTGATATTGGCTGGGTCTTTGAGTCGGATGGGCGAATCCTCGCGGTAGATGGACGGAATAGATGTATCGGGCATTGCCGACGGCTTCTCCCACTGCGGGCGGAAGTCGTTGGGCTCGGGCGGCCTATTGTAAGCCACGCTACTCATCACCGACGCTACAAACAACGTAGCCGCTCCTGCAAGTCCGATTGTGCGGGTTAAGTTTTTCATTTGGGTTACTTGACGTTTCTTAAAGCAAATTTTATCAAATCCTCCGCGCTCATATTTGGCTCCTTGCTGAGCGCGAGTTCCACCGCCTTTTCCGCCTGCGCCTTTTGGTAGCCCAACATCACAAGCGCGGCAATAGCTTCGTCGCGGTGCGGGGAGATACCTTTGACGGTCTGCGTGGTGATGATTGCATCGCCGAGAGCCTTGCCGATTTTGTCTTTGAGGTCGATGACTACACGCTGCGCCGTCTTTGCGCCGATGCCCTTGACGCGACTTATCATCTTGGCGTCCTCATTGAGGATGGCCGACTGCAATTCTGACGGCGACATCGACGAGAGTATCACCCTTGCGGTGTTAGGTCCGATGCCCGACACGTCTATCAACAGCCTGAAAATTTCGCGCTCCGTCTTGTCGGCGAATCCAAACAAGAGTTGCGCGTCCTCCCTGACGACGTGGTGTACATAAAGTTTTACTTTTTCCTGATGCTCAATGGCGGAATAAGTGTTGAGAGATATGTTGATGAGCCACCCAATGCCGCCCGCATTTTCTACGACTGCATACGATGGCGTCAATTCTGCCAAAGTTCCTGAAATGTATTCGTACATATTTTTTTATTTAGCAACAATAATCCAATATCGGTTGCAAAATTAATGTAAAGTAGGCATTTGGCAATAAAATTTGGAGAAAAATATGAAAAAATTCGCCTTAAAGCGATTGGATTGAGATTTATCAACCGACTAACTTCCGATACAATATCGTTTTCATAAGAATTGAAAACGGGAGGGCGACGATGATGCCAACGCCGGTACAGTACAAAAGTATGCTGATGAGAGAACAGAGAGAAACAGTTTTCAAAACAATTCCATAATTGCTTTTAACAAGATTATTCGACACCCGAAAACTCATCCAAAACTTCACGTCTGAACTGCACAAAGCGTTTGGTACAAACACAAACAAAATCAAAATCATCAAAAACGGCAGCGTAAACAAAATGATTATTATCTGAATATCTATAAAATCGCTGAACATTGCAAAGAATATCAGCCAAGGCCCAAGACAAAATATCTCAAATATAAATTCCAACGGTAAAAATCTATAATCACTCGTCGCAACTAAATTCCAAAAACCTTTAAATTTATTGTCAAGAGTTTTATGACAAAAAGCGCGAATCAAAATTTTTGCGCAACTCAACACAAAGCTTAACCCAACAACCAAAAACAATTCGATAAACATTGCAGCCAAAGCACACGGCGCACAATCATCCATATCTTCTGAAAAAATCACAACTGTAAACCACACGAACACCCCCAACGGCAGCAAATAACCAACCGCCGACATCAGCATCAATTTCATCCAATTAGACTTAAAATGCTGAAAGGTTTCACGAAGGATTTGTTTAAGGATCATTTTTGTTGGGTTGGAACAGGAGTTAGAGTGCAGCGATTTCGTCGGGGGTGAGGCCGGTACAGTCCGCAATTGTCTCCATGTCAAACCCTTTGGCTAACATCCGACGGGCAGATTCAATGGCTTGATTTTTTGCACCTTGCGCCATTCCTTTTGCCATTCCTTTTGCCATTCCCTGTGCCATTCCTTTAGCCATTCCTTTAGCTTCTCCTTTTTCATACCCTTCCTTTATTGCATAGTCATACGCTGCGAGGTCGGTGCGGTGCGCATCAAACTCCCACATATACGTATCTCGCTCGCCCGGACTCATCAGGGCAAGTTCAGTAGCCGTTTTCAAACCTTTGAAAACCGGCATCTCCCGCATAAAAGGCATCGTTTTCATTTTATTGCTGTTTGAAATTATGTACAACCATTTTTCTAAATCTGTCTTGCAGTCTTCACGCTTGTATTTGCGGTACTGCGGCAAGTTGACCAACCAAAAATCCTGTTTGTCAGAATATTCGCAGCCGTTGGTGTAGTCATACAGACCGC
>Ga0310694_10005407_pt1 | contig 12224 bp, 8 predicted proteins | sample 174DNAGHGhighgp2_FD_203884 | JGI IMG/M metagenome (GOLD analysis project Ga0310694, IMG submission 203884) | Sheep rumen microbial communities from Palmerston North, Manawatu-Wanganui, New Zealand - 1742 DNA GHGhigh gp2 (v2) (version 2) | ecosystem: Host-associated > Mammals > Digestive system >...
GCAGGTTTTCCAAAAAGGAGCAGGCTATAAAAAAAGGACCAAGTGAAAAAAGGAGAAAAAAAGAGAAAAGCGCGGGCTATAAAAAAGAGAAAAGCGCCGCGGGGCGCTTATCTCGAGGGGGTTCGGCAGAGCCGATGTCGGATAATATCCAACCTAATGGACAAAGCTTATCTTACTATCTTGCCTTGGGCATCATATACATGCTCGCCACGGAGGATGTAGATTTGTCCGTCAAGGAGGATTTTGGTTGCTGACGGTTGAGAAGACTGCAAGACATCAATATCTTGCGTAGATGCTTTCTTTACGGCAAAATTCTTAATTTCCCATTGCGGTGCATAACTTATTGTACTTGTATATTTGAATGCCAATGAGATTTTCTCGCCTTTATATGCAGACAAATCTATTTCACCCGATTCAAACCAATTCCAATTCTGACCCGTCGGATAAGTAGGTATTGTTAATTGTTGCCACGTTGCAGACGAAGGGGCACCTTCGTAATAATCCAAAGATACCCACAAAGTCATTTGTGACGTATTTTGGAAGAATTTGGCTGCATGGGAAAAGGTTAACTCACACTTCTCTGTTGACGAGATTTCTATACACGGCGAAATAAGCCATGACTCTGAAGTATATTTCGTCGAGTTTTTAAAGCAAGATGCAACCATTCCATATTGGGAACTCCAATTCCAAATATGAGTAAAGCCACTTGGAATCGTTACATCTTGGACTGTAAAATCACCCTGTGAAGAAGCAAAAGTTTCTGCATATGGGACAGATTTACAAACTACTTTTTTGTATTTATTACCGACTCCGACTGCATACCATGCATTCATAACTGACTGATGTTCTTGTGAGTCTTCTCCATACAAGTCAATAGCAGCTTGGATAGAACCATTACGCGCATCTTCGTATGTGGCTTCTGGTGTAAGGTAATATATGAGGTTACGATAGGCTATTTGCACTGCTTTTTCTATACCGATACCGGTTACATTAAAAGTATTGTTAATATCATTTGTTCCACTACCTCCTTCGGATAACAGATAGAACCAGTGGTTTTGTACGCCACTATTGGTGTGGACTCCGCCATTGTCAGTTAATTTGTCTTGTGTATTAGCCCAATATTGCCCTCCGTAAGTATCAGGTTGTGGTTTCAATCCATCTTCCCCATTATTCGGATTGAGCATGGAGCGCATATTAGATACATATATCATTAGGTCGCTTCCTAGAAGCCAGTCATTATAGCCCGTCGTATACTTAAGAATCGAAATGCCCAGTATATCCGAAAAGCTCTCGTTTAAGGCGCCAGACTCTCCAAGATATTCTAAGCCTCCATTCCCATTTCTTTCAGTGACCAAGTGGCTGAATTCATGTCCTATTATATCTAAACTCACAAACGGTCTTGAAGACTCGTCCATGTGCTCGCTATTGGAAGAAATTTCTCCCATTCCATAAATCATTATAGCGGGTTCTTGTTCGCCTATCGCACACGCATTCGCATGCATGCCTCCTAACAATCCCAGGTATGTAGATGGATGATTAACCAATTGATATACCACAGAGCCTTTATTATCATAACTATTTCTATTTAGTTTCTCCTTATAGAAATCGATAGTCTTTTCCATTCCCCAGTGTGCATCTAAAAATGGCAATCTACCCGATGATTCTATTCTGCATGAAAGGTTAACAATGCTTGGATATTTTTTGAAATCTCCATCTGTGTATGTCTTGTTTTCTCCTCGAATTGTTTCGAGAGTAATAGTTTCAATAAGGTCATCCGAACCAATCGGGTCATAGTCCCATACTTCTATAGAATAGGGAGGTGTGGCTACTCGCATCCCTACATTGAAAGTAACCGGGAATGTAGGGTCATCGTAACGACTAGATGTAAAAACAACACTACCGGTATTATCTTTTATCTTGATATATACATCTGCGGCTCCTTCTCCTATTGTGGACCAATTGGAGTTTTCTCTTATTGATTCAATTGTGACATTCTTCAGCAATATCATCCACAAACCGCCCCAAGTAGTTGTTGGGTTTGTTATCTCATCACATTCACTAAAATATTTATATAACGCTGTTGTTATTTGTTCATTGTCATGCATGAGAAATATATTTTGGAACCGATATTCATCGTCGGGGTCGTACATATCCGTAGCATCTAATGTAACAATACCACGTTCTTCGTCATGTAGGTAAAACAGAGTATCATGTTTTACACAGGTTATAGACTGTGTTCCACTATACATAGTCATTGCTGTTGCTGAAACGTCGGCGTTAAACACCAATGGTTTAGTCTTAATTATTTCGCCGGTTTCGGCATCTACATATAGTTTTGCAGAACGATTGTCTGTCGTCACTTCATACGCATAGCGGAACATGTCCGCTCCGTTTACAGTTGCACGAATAATCTTAAGTTGCGCATCGGAGGCGTTTGCTTTTTTGCGCACCTTCTGAGCGGCCTTTAACGGCTCTATTCGTTTGGGAAGTTGTTGTGCAGCGATTGTTGCATCCATTATATCGCCATGAACAACACTTACTGTACCGTTCTTTGCATGTACGAGTACTATCGCATTTGATACCTCCGTACCATCCACGGATTGCTGGTATGAAAGATGGCGAATGCCTAAATTATCCGTTTCGTCACGGAATAGTGTGAATGTGGTATTAGCTGGCAAGTCTAGCCATTGTGCAAAATGATTTTCTACATTAATTACCTGTATATTCTCGCTTGCTACATTCAAGAAGAAATGTCCTTGTACGTTGGCATACATAGCAATAGATGCGAAGATGACAACTATTAGGATTATAAATTTTCTCATAACTGTTTACCAAGTTTGATATATAATTCAACAATTTTTTCATTAGGTATATTCTCCCAAACCCACGCGTAATAATATGTAGTGTCGCGTGACATAAGTTTGATGAAACAATATGTGTTGCTCGGATGAATAAAATCTTCATGCGGTAATTGTTCTGCCAATTCGTAGATAGAACTTAACGAATCGCAGGATAGTTTCTTTAGCATTTGCTCCTGCTTCCACAAAGAACCATCTGCTTTTAAACAGTATGTGGCTTTTGTGCCTGAGAAGCCACCTCCGTTTCCAAAATGTATTTCTCGAATAGGAGAGTGCTTGGCTATATTACACGTAGAGCACGCACACTGCAAAATTATGAGTAGCAAAAAAACTATCTTTTGCATATTTATGGAACTATTGATTATTTCCCGCATATATCTAAAACCAAATAAGTGCATGCGGATAAAATCGAGAATATATAAAAAATAATTCCGATAATGGCATACAGATGAAAGCGTTTTGCATATTTATCATATTTAGGATTCTCTTCTTTGCCGCTAAATGTCGAACGAATCTGGTCGGATACATTATACCAATTTTCTTTCAATTTTTTGTATTGTCCAAATAAACTTCCAATTAAAAGTATTGCACTCAATGCATTCAAAATTACGCTTAGCATATAAAACCATCCCGAAACACTATTGCTTAAAACATTAGGATGGAGAGCTACAATCACGCCAAAAGTAGTAGCGGTAAGACCCGCAAAGAACTTTCGCAAATTGTTTTTCTCGTATTGAATAGCACATTCAATATCTTTCGGGAATTCATTTGGTAAAATAGACACTTTGCTCATATGAAATAACTATTGTTAAAATTTTATCGCTTCGGCTGTATCTTTTCCTCCGGACACTAAATGTAAAACAATGCCTTTGGCATCTTTATATTTCTTTGCGCATTTTTTAACGAAATCATCTCGCAAGTTACAATATTGTGGGATAAGAGTATGCTTCCCTTTAAGATTTCCAAGGTACTCAAATTGCGTTATAGGGTCACTATCGCAAAAAACATAAATACCTCTATACCTTTTGGCTTTTGCCAATGAATGATTTTCCTCCGAGTTCTTAAACTTAACCATATGTGCTTTATCAGCACTACCCGTAACAAGAGTTAAAAGAACACCCTCTACTTGTCCGTTTGCTGCTTTTGCGGTTTTTATCAGTTCATCACGTACATTTTGATATTGCCCCAATGAATTCTGCAATTCTCGACTCTCAACTCCTGTAACTGATACCTCACCTATTACCTCGTATTCACTAATTGGTTCACAATCAGTAAAAGTATATATGCCCGAGTTCTTTGTAACTCTACATAATGAGATGTCATTTTGTGCGTCAATTTGTGAAAGTGCAAGTGCTAAAGGAAACATTAGCAACAATGCTATAGTGAACTTCTTCATATTTTTTCGGCTGTTATATCCCATCGCCTCGTCGGTTTTATATTTGTATTAGTGTTAATTAATATGCACAACAAAAACGTGAGCCAACTGCCATTGGTTTATTCGGGTCTCGACTCCCATAGTGTCCAATATATGCAGAAAGCCCACGCATTTGCGTGAGCGTTTCGCATTATTTTCGGAACACTATAATTCAAGTTGTCGAGAAATGAATAAATCCGCAAATAAAGCAAACGCTTATTTTATCCGTTAGCGCACATTTGCGCTTGTCCTTGCTTTTTTACGCTGTCAAGGCCAGCGAGGGGTTAGAATATTATCATACTCTGCGGCATAATCCGCAGGATATACACCACATTTCCTTCTACAGTATATATAATAGCCATCTTCTTTCCAAACGGAATCATACGCACCAAGATGCCATACTGGTAACTGAGATTAAAATCTATTGCCGGCAACTCAGCATACTTTTCCAGCGTCTCTGATATCGGCTAATCCATAATGTGCGCCCACTCTGCGAGCTAACTCATCCATAAATTCTTCACGAGAACAACTGGGTTGTGTTCGCCAATTTGGGTCAATAATCGGACGCTCCATGACATTCGCGTCACAATCGTACGATGGCTGTCTTACTGCTTCCATATTTGTCAGTATTGTTGTTTTCAAACCTTTGCGGCTGCAAAGGTACAACAAAAAAATGATATATGCAAGAGGAAGGGAGATTTTTTATGAAAAACGGTATAGCGGAATACCGGGATAGCGGAATACCGACGAGAACAGAACACCACTAAACAGCCAAAAAGGAAGTCACCGAAGGTAAACAGCCAAGAAAAATGCACAATAATACAAAAAAACTTGCGTATGTCAAAAAAAAGTACTACTTTTGCAGCCGCAAAAGTGGTGCCTACGGGCACTCCGGCTTAGGCAAAGCAAATAAAAAATATGTTATATGAAAAAAATTCTTTTTACGCTGGCAGCGATGACGCTTATGATGACAGCATGTACAACCAAACAACAGACAACAGGTATTGACCTCAGTAACTTGGACACGACGGCAGTGCCGCAGAATGATTTCTATCAGTTTGCGTGCGGCGGCTGGATGGCCAATAACCCTCTGACACCCGAATACAGCCGTTTCGGTTCGTTCGACAAACTCGGTTTGCAGAACCTCGAGCAGGTGAACGGGCTGATTCAGGAAATAGCAGAGAAGGCGAAAGGCGAGAGGCGAGTGGCTAAAGGTTCGATAGCGCAGAAGATTGGCGATGTATATAACATGGCGATGGACACGGCTCGTCGTGACGCAGAAGGTATTGCGCCGGTACAGAAAACCCTCGATGAAATCGAAGGAATTAAGTCCCGCGAGGAGCTTTCGAAAGTGCTCGGCGGTGCGATGGAGTTCCAGCTCTGGGCGATGTATGTCGATGCCGACGCGATGAACAGTTCGATGAATATCCTCAACGAGTATCAAGCCGGTTTTGCGTTGGGCGAGAAAGAGTATTACTTGGACGAAGACGAGGACACAAAGCGCATTCGTGACGCGTATGTGGCATATGTGGAGAAGCTGTTCGGCCTGTTCGGTTTCGACAAGGCAGCAGAGCGGGCACAGACGGTGCTTCGTCTGGAGACACGCCTGGCGAAAGCGGCGTACAGCAATGTGGAGTTGCGTGACCCGATTCGTAACTATAACAAGATGAGCGTAGAGGCGTTGCAGGAGTTAGTGCCGCAAGTCAACTGGCGCGAGTATCTGGAAGCCGCAGAGATACATGACTTGGACAGCCTGTCCATCGGTCAGATTCCTCATTTGCAGGAAGCCGGCAAAATGTTGGACGAGGAGCCGTTGGAGGACCTGAAGACCTTGTTCGCATGGCAAGTTATCGACGGCGCAGCATCGTATCTGACGACGGAGATTTACAACACCAGTTTCGATTTCTACGGTCGTGTGCTGTCGGGTAAGGAAGAACCGAGTCCGCTGTGGAAGCGCGCCGTGGGTGTGGTGAACGGTACGCTCGGTGAGGCAGTCGGTCAGATGTATGTAGCGAAGTATTTCCCCGAGGAGAACAAAGCGCGTATGTTGGCGCTCGTGAAGAACCTGCAGAAAGCTTTGGGTATCCGTATCGAGAACGTGGAATGGATGAGTCGCGAGACAAAAGACAAAGCCTTGGAGAAACTGAACGCGATGACCATTAAGATAGGTTATCCGGACGAGTGGCGCGACTACAGTAAGTTGGACATCAACGCAGAGGACACATATTATGCGAACCTGCAGCGTGCGGCGAAATTCGAGCAGGAGTACAGCCTGAGTTACCTCGGTAAACCGGTGGACAAGAAGAAATGGTACATGACGCCGCAGACGGTGAACGCGTACTATAACCCGTCGAGCAACGAAATCTGTTTCCCTGCGGGAATACTTCAATATCCGTTCTTCGACATGAGTGCCGACGATGCGTTTAACTACGGTGCCATCGGCGTAGTCATCGGTCACGAGATGACGCACGGCTTCGACGACCAAGGTTGCCATTTCGACAAGGACGGTAACATGATTAACTGGTGGACAGAGGCCGACAAAGCGGCTTTCGATGCCCGCACGAAAGTCATGGAAGAGGCGTTTAACAAGATTGAGGTGGCGCCGGGCGTACATGCCAACGGTGCGTTCACCTTGGGTGAGAACATTGCCGACCACGGTGGTCTGCAGGTGTCGTTCTTGGCGTTCACGCTGAACGAAGAGTCCAAGCCGGAAAAAGAGCGTTTGCAGACGCGTGACGGTTTTACGCCGCAGCAGCGTTTCTTCCTCGCGTACGCGAATGTATGGGCAGGGAATATCCGTCCGGAAGAGATATTGAACCGCACGAAGAGTGACCCCCACTCGTTGGGCAGATGGCGTGTGAACGGTGCGCTGCCGCAGATAGGCGCATGGTACGAGGCATGGAATGTGACGGAAGAAAGTCCGATGTTTATTGCACCTGAAAATCGCGTATGTATATGGTAAAGCGTTTTCATATAGTATTGGTTTTGTGTGCGCTGTGCGCAGGGGCATATGCACAGGAGGAAAGCAACAAGCCGGCGTACCAGATAGCCGACAACTCGTTCTTCGACCCGACGGCGAAAGAGGAAACGGAGACGTACCATTTCGGCATGGAATACCGGATAGAAGCGGGCTATGTGCAACACGAGCAACGCACGCACGAGTTGACCTATCCGAATATGTTTCTGCACGGCGTGCGCGTAGGTGCTACGTTCACGTTCCTGCTGCCGATACATTTCAGTCTGCAAACGGGTCTGTTATACACGCTTACCTATGGTAAGAATACGCAGCACTGGCGTTCTATGGACGCGCAGACGGTGCAGGAAGAGTATATCAAGCACAAAGTGTTGGAGCACAACCTGACGATACCCGTACGCGTCTATTACACGATACCGCTGTGGCGTAAGCTGAACCTGTTCTTCTATACCGGTCCGCAGTTGCATATAGGCCTGTCGGAGTACGACTATATGGAGACGCATTTGAGTGAGGGCGTGAAGGAATGGTTAGGCGAATTGGATATAGCGACAGAGCCGTACGACCGTTTCAGCGACGAGCTTATCCGCGCGAACATCCAGTGGGGCTTGGGCGGTGGTCTCGAATGGGACTGCTACCGTCTGCAATCGGGCTATGATTTCGGTCTGAATAACTTGGTACGTAACAAACGCCTTGCGAACCAGTACATGTCAGAGTGGGGCTGGTTTGTAACTTTTAGTTACAGATTTTAAAATAAAAAATCATTCGGGGTGCGCTGGCTGAGATTACACCCGTAGAACTTGAGCAGGTAATGCTGCTAAAGAAAATGAAAAAAATTCTTCTTTGTATTTGCGCCTTGGCGCAGTGTGTATGTATGTCCGCTCAGGAAGAGTCGGACACGCTGACGGTGTTGATGCGTCAGCTGGAGGATATTGAGGTGAGTGTGAAGCGTGTGCAGCAGACCACGCTCTCCACGGCGTTGGTTAAGAACGAGGAACTAAACCGCGACAACATGGGTCAGAACCTGCCGTATCTGCTCTCGACGACACCGGGTCTGCAAGTAACGAGTGATGATGGTTTGGGCATCGGTTACACCTATTTCCGCATCCGCGGCACGGACCACACGCGTATCAACATGACGGTGAACGAAGTGCAGTTGAACGACCAAGAGAGCCAAACGGTTTTCTGGGTGAACATGACCGATATGTCCTCGTCGGTGTCGCAGATGGACGTGCAGCGCGGCGTAGGAACGAGTACGAGCGGCTCGGCGTTCGGTGCAGGACTGAATATGCAGACGAACATGCTCGACACGACGAGTCATATCAAGTTGGCGTTCAACGGAGGTATGTACAACACCTTCCGCGAGATGGTGAACATGCACGCGGCGATAGCGAACCGCTGGATGATTAACGCGCGATTCACAAAGGTCAATTCGGACGGATTTCTATACCGTACGAACAGCGATTTATACAGTTATTACGGTGATATCGGCTGGTACGGAAAGAAGACGCAAGTCATCCTGCGTGCTTTCGGCGGAGCGGAGAAGACCGGCATGGGATGGGAAGGTGTCAGTTATGACGTAGCGTACGGTCTGCACGGCGCTGACAGGCGCTATAACCCTGCCGGCGAATATACCGTCAAGGACAGTCAGGGCAATGACTCCATCGTCTATTACAAGAACCAGACGGATAACTACGCGCAGCAACACGGGCAGTTAACCGTCAACCACCGTTTCACGCCGCAGTGGAGTCTGACAGCGACCTTGCATTACACGCACGGCGCAGGGTACTACGAGCAGTACAAGAAAAAGAAATACAGTTACTGGGGGCTGACGGACCCTGCGTTAGTGACGAACCCGAAGGACAAGAGTTACGGTCTGTACATGAAGCATCTGAACAACCATTACGCGGGCTTCATGGTGTCCGCCAAATACCTGTCGGAGCCGGCGGATGTGCAGATAGGCGTGGCGGGCAGTAACTACTACGGTCAGCACTGGGGTATTCTGGATTACTTGGCGAAACCGACTCTCCAACCGCTGCCGGTGCATTACGAGTACTACCGCAACGATGCCAATAAGATTGACGTGAACGCCTACGCCAAAGCCAACTGGCGTATCATCAACCGTGCGCATGAGAAACTGGCCGTTTACGGCGACTTGCAATACCGCTATATCCGCTACAGCCGAAACGGTATCAACGACGAGAACATGGAAGAATTGCCGTTAGTGGCGAACTACCATTTCTTCAATCCAAAGGCGGGTCTGACCTATCAGAACGAAGGGCACTTGTTATCCGCTTCGTTTGCTATCGCCAACCGTGACCCAAGCAGGAACAACTACAAGGAGAACGCACGGTGGGACCCTACAACCAAGACGTGGACGAACATGCCGAAAGCAGAGACACTGTATGACTACGAGTTGGGTTACCAATACAGTCATCCGCGGTTCAGCGTGGGACTGAATCTCTATTTCATGGACTACGACAACCAACTCGTGATGACCGGCGAATACAATGACGTCGGTGCGATGAAGACCGTCAACGTGAAAGACTCGTATCGTATGGGCGCCGAACTGACGGCAGGTGTGCAGGTTACCAAATGGATGCGCTGGGAGGGAAACTTAGTGCTCAGCCGCAATAAACTGCTGAACTACAAACAGTATATCGATGTCTATGACAATCAGCAGGACTGGAACTGGATAGGCCTCGACAGCATATGCGGCACGGTGACGATTGCTTTCTCGCCTACCCTGACGGCGATGAGTCTGTTTACGTTCGAATATGCCGGTTTCATCGGAACAATCCAGACCAATGTGGCGAGCCGGCAGTTCCTCGACAACACGCAGGATGTGGCGGCGATGATTAAGGCCTATACGACGACGAACGTGAACCTGCAATACGACCTGCCGATGCACCGGTGGTGCCCTAACCGTCGGGGTGTGCCGAGTGTGCGTCTGCTGTGTCAGTTGAACAATATCTTCGATGCCCATTACGCCAATAACGGCGGCGCGGAAGCCAGCCGTTTTGCCGACGGCAGTCGTTGCACATGGTACTATGCACAAGCCGGTATCAACGTACATGCCGGATTTATCGTCGAGTGGTAAATTTTTCGTAAAAACAGGAAAATTCTTGCGTATATCAGAAAAAAGTCGTAAATTTGCACGCAAATTTGTGGACATACCAAGATAAACACATATAACTATGGCAACAAAAAAAGTCGAAAGACACCTGAAAATCGTAGAGCGTGACCCATATTTGCAGCCTTACGAGGGTGCATTGCAAGCACGCGCGGACTACGCGAGAAACAAAGAGGCAGAACTTACCGGCGGACAGCCGTTATCGGACTGGGCAAGCGGTTATCTGTATTTCGGCCTGCATCACACCAAAGAGGGTTGGGTGCTTCGTGAGTGGGCACCGAATGCGACCGCTATTTATATCAAAGGCGATATGAACGGTTGGCAGAAAGACGAGAACTATCGTCTGCAGCCGATTGGTAACGGCGTTTGGGAAGCCAAGCTGCCGGAGAGTGCCATGCAGCACGGTCAGATGTACAAACTGCTCGTGGAATGGAACGGCGGTTACGGCGAGCGCATCCCGAGTTATGTGCGCCGCGTCGTACAAGACGAGCAGACCAAGATTTTCTCCGCCCAAGTATGGAACGAACCCGAGTTCCAATGGAAGAACAAAGGTAAGAAATTCAAAGAGAAAGGCGGATTATACATCTACGAATGCCACATCGGCATGTCGAGCGAGCAGGAGAAAGTCAATTCGTACGAGGAGTTCCGTCGTGACGTACTGCCGCGTATCGCCAAACTGGGATATAATTGTATCCAGATAATGGCTATCCAAGAGCACCCGTATTACGGTTCGTTCGGATACCATGTGTCCAATTTCTTCGCGGCTTCCAGTCGTTTCGGCACGCCGAATGAGCTAAAAGCTCTCATCGATGATGCCCACGGACGAGGCATGCACGTCATCATGGACCTCGTGCACAGCCATGCGGTGAAGAATGAGTTGGAAGGTTTGGGTAATTTCGACGGCACGGGTTATCAGTATTTCCATGACGGCAGTCGCCGTGAGCACCCTGCATGGGACAGTCTGTGCTTCAACTACGGCAAGAACGAAGTGCTCCATTTCCTGCTCTCGAACTGTAAGTTCTGGTTGGACGAATACGATTTTGACGGCTTCCGTTTTGACGGCGTGACCTCAATGATTTACCGCAGTCACGGTCTGGGCGAAGACTTCAACGGCTATCCGTCCTATTTCAGCGGTAACGAAGACGGCGATGCGTTGATGTACCTGACGTTGGCGAACAAGGTCATTCACGAAGTGAAGCCGGAAGCGATTACGATTGCCGAGGAGATGTCGGGCATGCCAGGCTTGGCAGCTGCCATCGAAGACGGCGGTGTAGGCTTCGACTATCGTCTGGCGATGGGTATTCCGGATTTCTGGATTAAGTATATCAAAGAGGTGAAGGACGAGGACTGGAAAGCCGGTCATATCCTGTACGAGATGACGAACCGCCGCGAGGACGAGAAGACCATCTCGTACGCCGAGAGCCATGACCAAGCGCTGGTGGGCGACAAGACCATCATCTTCCGCCTTGTGGATGCCGACATGTACTGGCATTTCGAGCATGGTCATTCGACCTACATGGTAGATCGCGGCATTGCGTTGCATAAGATGATTCGTCTTATCACCGCTTCCACCATCAACGGCGGATATCTGACCTTCATGGGTAACGAGTTCGGTCATCCGGAGTGGATTGATTTCCCGCGCGAAGGCAACGGATGGAGTTACAAATACGCCCGCCGTCAGTGGAGCCTCGTGGATAACCCAAACTATTTCTTCGCGGACCTCAACCGCTTCGACGAGGCGATGATTCATCTGCTCAAGAAGCATATACTGACGCAAAACCCGACGGCCGAAGAGAAGAAATACAACGTAGGCAAACACCTGCCGTGGGTAATGAAATGGTGGGACAA
>Ga0310694_10005408_pt1 | contig 12220 bp, 9 predicted proteins | sample 174DNAGHGhighgp2_FD_203884 | JGI IMG/M metagenome (GOLD analysis project Ga0310694, IMG submission 203884) | Sheep rumen microbial communities from Palmerston North, Manawatu-Wanganui, New Zealand - 1742 DNA GHGhigh gp2 (v2) (version 2) | ecosystem: Host-associated > Mammals > Digestive system >...
ATTTTTTGATGATTATTTTTGTGGGGTTAACGTTTTTTAACAAATGAAGGGTTAGATGATTGCCTCGAAAATCCGCTTGCCGTTGTACTCAATCCATTCGGGGTCTTCTTGTATCATCTTGTTTTTTAGGAACGAGAATGTTACGAGATAGCCTTCTGACAATCCACGCTGACTGAGATAATTGGCAAGTTGAGCCTTGCCGTCGGTTTCATACTTGGACCCTCGCCAAATTTTGAGTTCGACGATGTATTCTTTTTTGTTGTAATTGACAATCAAATCCATGCGCCCACCACTTTTGGTTTGCGGTTCGTAATAGCAAAAGCCCGTGCCGTTGATAATAGGCTTGATGAAGCACAAAAACAGCAACCTGCCGTGATACTCCAAAAACTTGTAATCGCTATCCTTGTACCTGTCCGCCATTATTTCCTTAAAACGGCCAACTACCATCTCCATATCCAAATTGCCGTCCTTGATGTATTCAAATGATGATTCTTGACTGTCCTGATAATGCTCGCGATTGTATTCTTCAACAAAATATGTATGCAACGCCTCGTCGAAAATCAGATTATGTACGGTAATCATATTGTTATTCTCTTTGATATAAGAAAACATAACCGCCATTTTTACAATGGGATCAATCAGCGAATACATAAACTGAGCCCCGTTTACCGAAATATCATACAACATTTTGTGCAGCTTTGGATAGTGTTGGAGATTCTTCGAGATGTCGTCCAAAAGTGTAAAATCCTTATCTTTTAAAATGTTTTTTACGGCTTTCAAAACACCTTCCAAAGTCCAATCTTTGTCAAGATTTTCATCAATTTCCTTGCAAACCGCACTCACCAAGACCGGATAGCCCGAAGTATATTTGTAAATCTCCTCGGAAATCGCCATTATATCAAATCCGAAATGATAATCGTTTTCATATTCGGTGAGCATAGTGCTGATTTCCTGTGGGTTGAATGTCATATCAAGTTTATAATTGGTGGCAACATTCCACGGGGAATTAAATTGATGCTCCTCTTCGGGACGGATTTTTAGTTTAAGATTCTTGACATCATAAACCCCCGCAAGTATTACCGACCAAAAAGTGTAAGTGTCGTCCTCAAAATTGTCACGGTTGAGATACATATTGCGCAACATACCCAAAAAAAGAACAAACACTTTATTGTTGCTTGCCTTGTCCACCTCGTCGATTGTAAGGACAACTTTACGCCCGCATTTTTTGCAAAATTCGGTTATTTTTTTGGACAAAATGTCAAAATCAATTTCGGGAATTTGTTTGGTTTCCTCCCAAAAACTGGTTACAGACTTGTCCTCTTTTACGCAGGCATCAATTATCTTGTCGCAGAAATATCTGCAAAAACTTTCGTCGTCCACCCAATCTTTTTGGGAATATTTCTCGAAACTTGCCGGAATCACCAAATACCTATCCGACAAATTCCACAGAATCCATTTCAATGCCGACGATTTTCCAAACTGACGCGCACGAGTGATGGTGAAGTATTTTCCAGCATCAATAAGCCTTTCAAATACTTTCATCTTTGCCGTAACGTCCACCATATAATGGTACTTTGGATTGCAAGTAACCGATGTATTAAATTCTTTTGCCATAATCTGTTGTGAGTTTTGTCGGGACAAAGATAATATTTTTTGGGGAATAATGCAAAAAGACGAATAAAGTTCATTGTAATTTTATTCATTTGCTGTCATAATCGCTATATTTTTATACGCAAAAGTAAACAAAAAATTTTTTTCAAAGAATTTTTTTTGAATTTTAAAATCTAATTCATTATTTTTGTTTAATTTGCTATCTTTGCAGCAAAATTAGAACACACAAAATGAACGTCGTCAATACAAATTACGCCGAAGATTTCTACGAGTACCTCGCGTTGGAGCGGTCGATGGCTGAGAATAGCATCGACGCTTACCGGCACGACATGGAAAAACTGATTTATTATGATGAGTTTTATCTTGGAGATCGCAACCTCGATATGCTCACCCTCGACGACTTGTCAAAATTTTTGGCGTGGACGGCGGAGATTGGATTGAGCGCAAGGTCTCAGGCGCGGATTTTGAGCGGTGTGAAACATTTTTATCTGTTTCTACTCGCGGAGGGCAAAGTCGCCGAAAGTCCGGCGTATCTGTTGTCAACCCCAAAACTCGAAATGAACCTGCCGACCGTGCTCACGGTGGAAGAAATCGACGCAATAGAAGGCGCGATAGATTTGTCACAATTTGAGGGCGAGCGCAATAGGGCAATCATTGAAACGCTTTATAGTTGCGGGCTGCGCGTATCTGAACTCATCAACCTCAAAACATACGACATACACCCCGACGAAAGCTTCATAAAAATCACCGGCAAGGGCGACAAAACTCGCCTCGTCCCAATTTCGGCATCGGCATTAAAATACATTGGATTTTATATCGAACAGATGCGCTGTCATCTCGCCATCAACAATGAAAACAAAGATTTTCTATTCCTCAACCGTCGCGGTCGTCAACTGACCCGCGTGATGATTTTCACAATCGTCAAAAACCTCTGTCAAAAGGCCAACATTCACAAAAACGTAAGCCCGCACACCTTCCGCCATTCTTTTGCAACGCACCTCGTGGAAGGCGGAGCAGACCTCCGCGCCGTCCAGGAAATGCTCGGCCACGAATCAATCCAAACCACCGAAATCTACACGCACTTAGACAACAATTTCCTCAGAGATGCCATAATGACGTACCATCCGAGGAATAAATGATTTCCTCATTCCTTCTCAATTCCGTACTTCTTCATTGTTTCCTCGTCGGGCTGCCAGACTGTGCCGTAGAGGTCGAGTTGGTCGATGTGTTTGGTGATGCCGTCGGGGGTGAGCATACGGAGTTTTAAGGTTTTTAAGCCGGTGTCGCTGCGGAATACGGCGAGCATATATTTGCCGTCGGGCGAAAATACCGCTTGCTTTACCATTCCGTCGTGTTGGAAATCCATAATATCCTTGCCGTCAGTTGTCCACAGACGGGCAAAACCATCGTCGGACGTTGTGAGGATGTATTTGCCATCGGGCGAGAATACGGCAGAATTTACCTTGTTTTCGTAACCTCGGAATGTGTATTGACGCTGACCGAGATTGTCCCACAGGACGGCGGTTTCGTCGGAGGATGACGACACTATGAACTTTCCATCATACGAAAACGCCACAGAATTTACACGCGCATCATGTCCGTGAAACGTCCGTAAAACCTGTCCTGACACATCACAAACCGACACGTCGCCCTTTGCGTCGCCGATTGCAAATACATTTGGTTCGGGCGACGGGCAGACAGCCGTAATTCCATTGTTTTCACGGATGACATTCACGGCGTTGGTAGCGAGATTGTGGATAATAGCCGTAGAATCGTCGGAAATGGTGATTGCGTATGAGCCGTCGCAGGTGAAAATTGCATCATTTGCGGTGGCTTTGTGCTCATTATAAGCGTTAACAAGTGTTCCGTCGGCCTTCCACAAACACGCCGTGCCGTCCTTGCAAGCCGTCAAAACCTTCGTACCGTCAGGCGAAAAACGCGACGTCAAAATGTTGGCGTGATGCCCGGCAAAAGTAGCCACAACGTCGCCCGTCAAATTCCACGACTGAGCCGTTGAATCTTGCACAACAATGATATTCAAGCCGTTGGGCGAAAATCCGGCAAAACTTACATTCTTCGCCTTTTCGTAGCTCTCAAAACGCTTGCCGATGCTCCACGTGCGGATTGTATGGTCGTCGCCAACTGTTACAATAGTCTGATTGTCAGGCTTAAATGATGCCGACCAAACATTGGAGCTATGCCCCTTCAATTCTTTTTCTAACGCGCCACTGAGCGCAAAAACTCTCACAATCTTGTCGCGGCTCGATGTGATGATGTGTTTGCCGTCCGCCGAAAACCCAACCGAATTGATCCAGTCGTCGTGTCCGCTAAAAGTAATCAGCTCGTTGCCGTCCAAATCCCAAAGACGCGCACGGTGATTTTTGTTGCGGTAATCGTTGGCAGCAAGGAGGATGTATTTGCCGTCGGGCGAGAAAACAGCCTGATTGACCAACGACACCGAAAATTCTGCATTTTCTCTGATTGTCAATACCTTACATTCTTTGCCGTCAATCGTCCACAATCGCGCCGTATTGTCGCCGCTCGACGAAATGATTCGGGTGCCGTCGGGCGAAAATTTTGCGCAATACACATCAAAATCGTGTCCTCTTAGCGTAGAAATTTCATTGCCGAGGCTGTCCCAAACCATCACATTGAAATCGCTGCCGGCGGTGAGTATTTTTTTGCCGTCGGGCGCAAAGTCAGCCGTCCAAATTATCGCCTTGTGACCACGAATTTCGGAAAGCAATCTGCCGCGCAGGTCAAAAACACGCGCCGTGCTGTCGTATGACGTGGTGAGGATTTTTTTGTAGTCGGGCGACATCGAGATGGAAGTAATTTCGCTGTGGTGCGGAATCTCCACAAGCATATCGCCGTTTTCGTAGAGGATACGCGCCGCAAAACGCTCATTGACAGCATCTTTGATGTATGTCATCACATAATCGCCATTGTCGGAAATATCTGCCTTGATGACGTGTCCCTCAATATTGCCCGAAATGTTGTAAAAAATGTCGGTATTGTAGAACGAATTTAATAACGCGCTGTAAGCCTGAGTATTGCAACTATCGAGTTTGATAGCCCTCTGCGCAAGTCGAAGGCTGAATGTAGGGTCGGTTTCCAATTTTTGAAATGCGAAGGCTGATAGCATGTTGCTCTTGGCGGCATTGGCATTGCGCTCGGCGTCGCCCTTCAATGAAAATGCCAACAATACCGTCGCAAGGCTCAACAACGTCACAATAGCAAACGCCGCCATCATTGCGCGGCTCGATGTCCCGTGGAGTGCAGGCGGCTTCGCCTGCGATTGACTGGCAGTTGACACACCATGCGGTTTCGGTTGAATTGCGAAATTTGCAAGCGGTCTCGCCTGTGGAACTTGCGATTGAATTATTGTTTGGCGGACGAGCCGTCCGCACTCCAACTCCACGCCCTTCAAACGACCGAAAATGTCTCCGCTGAATGGTTGATAAAAAACTCTGCCATCGTCGGTGATTTTGGATTTGAATACGTAATGCGACTCCATGAAATCGAGGTCGTCGTCCACAACGTTGTATTGCGCGATTGCCTTGCCACGGTATGCCGGCAATGGTTGCGACTCGCCGTCCACCACCATTTCGCCAACGGCAAACGACAACAGCGCATTGCGCCGCGTATCGTCGGCGATGCCAGACATAGCCTCATCGTAATATGAAACCTTGAAATATTCAGAAATCTCAACCATCGGAAGTGTCAACGTATCGAAGCCCTTAGCCTCACGACGGATGTAGAGGACGGCGTTGCGCAAAAGTCCAGGATTTACTATGCCGCCGCTCGCCGCAAAATGCGACACAATGTATTCCACGGCGGTCTGTTCCACGGCAATCGGGGGCAAATCGTCGTGTGGCTCGCTGGCGATGAGCGGCACGGCGATTTTGGCGGATTCCACGTCAAATGGCTGGAGTTCCAATGTATTTTTGAAAATGTTGGGAATATAATCGCACAACTGCGAGAGGAGCGGATACGACGAATTGTCAACCACAAAAAGCAGCGACACTTTGGGCGGCTCTATCAACAGCATCATACCATCCTGAGGCAGCGGAATGTCGCTTTCGCCCATCATTATCTCCTGGAGTTTGTCAGAAACCTTGTTGGGTACTTCGCCGTTGGCAAGCCGTGCGAGCGACGCCGCAAACTCACGCCGAGCCGCCTCGCCGTATGTAAAATAATTGTCGAAATCGTCGAAAATGAAATAAAAATTTTTCTTGTCCTTGTAATTGGCTTGCAATTTTTTGGCGGCATACCACAACGAACCGTCGTCCTCAAAGGCGAGGTCGAGGTAGGTGGGCTTGTCGCACATCGTATTGATGATGGCAACGAGTTGTTTTTCAAGCACCTTGTCGCCAAAGTGGAATTTTGGAATATTGAACCTGACCGCCACGGCGTTGCGCTTTTCCAAATATTCGGGCGCAGTGGCGACGTTTACGAGCGATGTCTTGCCAGTCTTGGGCGCGGAACGCAGGATGTTGGCAGAATTGCTATCGAGCATCACCCAAAGTTTACGCATCTCATCATCGCGGCAGGGCAGCGAATCCCCTACCCTATATTCTTCAATTCCCCAAAATAAACTATTTTTCATTTTCATTTCATTTGCTGTCAACGCCTTACGGCATTGTTGGTTTCTATCCAAAAATCAAAAGAATTATAAAGAATCAAAAGAATAATCAATATAAAATTCTCTATAAATTTAGGTTTACAAAAGTACAAAATATTTTACATAAAAAACAAATATTTTTGAATATTTTTTATCAAAATTCTTCTTTTTCTTGGAAGACCCAGCGACCAGTTTTTTCGTTCCAAAAATAGGTGTTACATTCGAGCATATTGCCGGCGCCGTCAAATTTGTATTCGGTCTGTACGTAATTGACCCACTTGTTCCATTTCCTGATGTATGATGTCTGTTTGGTGCATTGTCCGCTTGGGTCGTATTCGTATTCAGCCTTCGATTTTTCTGACCATTGATTGTTGGGCGCAGGGCCGCTAATAATCTCCGACAGCATTTTGGCCTTGTTATACTCGCGCTGCACCTTCTCCACCGGCGACCATTCGCCTTTTTCGTCGTAGCGGAAGTCGGTCTTTTCTATGACATTGTTGCTGTTATCGTACTTATAATAAGTCTTGGTCTTAATCTTCCAATCGGAGCCGCCGATGAGTTCGTAAGTTTCGAGGGCGGTTACATTGCCACGAGCGTCCAATGTGCGACCGTTGCGCTCCTTGGGATACCATCTGCCGTTACGCTCTACATATACGGTGCTGAGCGTCGCGCCCTCGTCGTCGTATTCCAACTCTTCCTTCGTGATATGCATGTAATCATCTTTCTGTCGATTGTAGGCGGAACAGATGGAGAGTATTTTATGACCGGTGGTGTCGTATCCGTAGGCATACCTGATGAAAGGTTCGCTCTCGCCTTCGCCCCTCGGTCGGCGGAGTTCCATCGAGGTCTCAAACTCGTCGAGAAGGTAGGAGATTTTCAGGAAAACTCCTGTGTCGGTTTTCAATACAGATGTTACAGTATCGAGATTGTGATGCGCATTGCCGTCTTCCTGCGGCGGCGCACACGCAATCATAGTTGCCATTATTATAATTATAAATACAAAATTTTTCATCATCATTAATAATTATTATTATTGCAATACGCCCGATGGTATGCCGTGATACCTGTTGATTAAAATATCGGAATACCTATGACACGCCGAAATGTAGCCTTCGAGCAGGGCGCAACACGTGTCGGGGTGGAAGTCGGAATGGCTGATACGCCTTGTGGCGAGCATCACCTGTCCGCCCGTTACCGAAAACGACAGAGATGGAGTCTTGTAATTTTGTTGCAGGAGAAATCCGTACATACGCCCAATGTCTTCCTGCGGCAGTCGGCAGAGTACGCACGACGTGCTGATATGCCCATTTTCGGGAGTGTAATTGATGTTGATGTCGAGGTTTTCATCAGAGATAATCCACGAATCGCGGCTCTCGCGCACGATGTTGATGTCGTAGCCAAGGGCGGTGAGCATATCCTCTATTTTGCGCTCCATAACGCCGGGGATGTAGAGTTTGCCCTTGAAGTCGTCTTGGTTCATCTTGACTCCGCAATATGGGCAGTAGCCCGCCTGCAATGTGGTTTCGGTAACGAGATTGGCACACGAGACGCACCGCACCGCATACACCTTGCCCGCCGCCTCGTAATCGTCGAGTGCCTTCTTGAGCAGCGAATAGTGAAGCGCAAATCCAAGATTCTGCCCCTCGGACATTATGAAAGTATTGACGCCTATCACCAAGCCCTCCGACGAGAGCAGCGGCCCGCCCGAATTGCCGGGATTGATGGCGGCGTCGGTCTGTATGTAAGTCAATCCGTCGATATTGCGCGACGCCTTGGAGACGATGCCGTTGGTATTGGTGTATTTGAGCCCCAATGGATGACCAACGGCGAGTATCTGGTCGCCGTCGTTTACCTTGTAGCCGTCAAAGGCCAATTGCAACGAGCCAACACTCAATCCGTCGGGCTGCTCCACAAAGGCGAGGTCGTACAAAGGGTCGGCATACAGGACGTTGGCGATGCGCTTTTTGAATGTTTCTGTCGCCAATACCACCTGACGGCAGCCCTGCACGACGTGCCTGTTGGTAACTATCAATTCGTAGTCGCCCAATAGAAAACCCGTGCCAAGTCCCCACGGTGTCATAATCCTTACAGTGGCGTCGGCGGCAAGTTCTGATGTCTTTTGTTGTGTCATAGCGTCAGTCTGGTATTTGGATATTCTTAAATTCTATCAAAAACGAACAGGCAAAAGTGTCAAGAGAATCGTAAGACAATCTGCCAGCGTCAAATTTTAGGCTTGGATATTCGGCGGCATATCTGGCGGTGATGGCGTCTATCTCGGCAATTATTTTTTCCTTAGCCAACGCGCCCGCCGTGTCGTTGTAGAGCATATTGCGGAATCCCAATCCGTAAAAAAACTCCGTATTCAATACCCGCCACAATATCATCAATAGGTCGTATGCCAATTGATGCTGGCCAAATCTAACTTCTTGACCGCCGATAATATACTCACACATCACCGGCACGAGGTCGGGGCGGCGGATTTCGGAGCATTGCACCACAAGTCTCAATAGCGACGTTACGCTGTCGGCAAGTTCCATAAAGGACTTGTAATTGAGTTCCTGAAATACGGCGTGAGTCCTGTACATCGATTTGGCGATTTCATGGTCGGGCATAGCCATAATGTCTTCCATCACGGAAAGCATACGGTAATTGATTTCGGTGTTGTTGTTGGCATCGGGCGCGTATTCGGAATAAATATCGAGAATGCTCTCCATAATATTGAGCAGCGCACCTTCGGGCGAAATCAGGTAGATAATCTTGAACGTCGCCGAAAGTATGATGTACGACCTGAGGTTTTCTACTTCGGTGGTCTCCACGAGCCTGAAAGTGTCGTTGATCCACGCACGGAGGAATGTTACTTTGGTATCAACCTCCTGATTGGACAACGTGATGATGTTGCTGTGTCGGCATATCGCCAATTCGGGAAATTCTGCCTCCAAATGTTCTCCGGCGGTATTGGCGCTAAGCCCAATCTCCGACAGCATTTCGGCAAACGACGATACCGACATATCTTTGGCGGGGCAACGCTGGCACAAGACAATGCTATCGCCATCGAGACCGTATTTGGAATATAACATATTGGCATTTTGCGCCAATACGTAACGCATCAACGCCACATCGGGTTTTACGCAAGTGGCAACTATGCTCTCAGCCGACACCTCGTTGGCATCAACTGTACATACAATTTCCTTGCTGCCGTGTCGGATTACATACTTGCAACTGTCATTGCCCTCGGCAATCTCCACCGCGTCGCCAAACATCGATTGAAGATATTTCATATATGCAAGATAGCCCCCGGCACAGTCGCCGCCGTTGTAGAGCTTATCGGAATCCGTGAGCAATTGCGACTGCTCCTCGCCCGGACTCTGCGACATACACCGCCCGAAGCGCACCTCGTTTGGGTCGCAACTCTTGCCAAAAATATTTGAAAATATGCCCATATACAATTCACCTTAATTCGTTCAAATTATCATTGCAGCAACCGCCTCAGCCGCCTTTTCGCCGTCCATTGCAGACGAAACGATGCCACCGGCGTAGCCCGCGCCTTCGCCACACGGATAGAGGTTGGGAATCGATACGCTGCACATCTTCGCCTCGTCCCTTACTATCCTCACGGGCGACGATGTGCGGGTTTCTGATGCCAATACTTGCGCCTCATCGGTGAGGAATCCGCGCATCTTTTTGTCAAACTCCTTGAACCCTTGGCGCAATCTGTTGGAAATGAACTCCGGCAACCAAAAATGCACCGGCGAATTTACTATGCCCGGCACGTAGGACGTCTCTGGCAACGAACTCGAAATCCGCCCCTTCACAAAGTCTGTCAACCTCTGCGCGGGCGCGGCTTGACAACTGCCGCCGTTGATATAAGTCATCTGCTCCACTTGTTTTTGGTATTCGATGCCGCAGAGGGGATTTTCTGCGGAATAGTTGGGGATGTCTTCTTGGCGGATTTCAACGACGATGGCGGCGTTTGACCAACGATTGCGCCGTGCAGCCGCCGACATTCCGTTGACCACGGTCTGACCTTTCACTGTTGCCGACGGCACTATCTGTCCGCCCGGACACATACAGAACGAATAAACGCCCCTGCCATCTACTTGTGCCGCAACGTTGTAACTGGCTGTCGGCAAATATTTGGTGTCTGCCTTGTGGTAACGGATTTCGTCGATGAGTTCGCGCGGATGCTCCACGCGCACGCCCATTGCAAACCCCTTGGCTTCCATCTTCACGCTGTGACGTTGCAATGTTTTATAAACGTCTTCCGCGCTGTGTCCCGTGGCGAGGATTACGGCGGCAGCCGGGATTTCGTTGCCGTCTGAAGTGATTACGGCGTTGATTTTGCCGTCAACTATACGCAAATCGTCCATCCTCGTAGAAAACCTCACCTCGCCGCCACAGCGCAAAATGGTCTCGCGCATCGTGGAAACAATTTTTGGCAACTTGTCGGTGCCGATGTGCGGACGCGCATCGTATAGGATGGAATCGTCCGCGCCGTGAATGTTGAAAATTTCGAGGATGCGGCTGATGTCGCCGCGCTTGTTGGAGCGGGTGTAGAGTTTGCCGTCGGAAAAAGTGCCCGCTCCGCCCTCGCCGTAGCAATAGTTGGAATCCTCGTCGAGAAGGTGTTGGAGGTTGAGGAGGGCGATGTCGCGCTTGCGCTCCTTGACGCATTTGCCGCGCTCCAATACTATCGGGCGCAATCCCAATTCTATCAACCTCAACGCCGCAAACAATCCCGCAGGTCCCATCCCGACCACAACCACGGACGGCTTGTCGGAAACGTCCTTGTAATTATATTTGGCGGCGATGTCATCTGGCTTTTCGCCGTCAAGGAACAGCGCAATTCGCATATTGACAACAATATCCCGCCCCCGCGCATCAATCGACTTATGGACGATTGCGTGGGAGGAGATTTGGTCTATGTTGATACCCGCACTCTTAGCCGCTAATGGCAAGTAATACGCGCTGTCGGAGGCGTCGCGGGGTGTAATGGTCAGGTCGGTGGTTATCATTGTTTCAAAGTATCTACAATCAGGCGGTGAAATCTTTATAACTATGCTTTATTTATTTTATACGTTGGGCTAATGTTTCAGGATTACGACGACAATCCCAAAAATCTGCCACTTGAACACATTCATTATCAACGTAATAGACAATTTTGTTAAGTCTATTTACGACGATACTTCGGTACTCTATTGTCCTATTGGAAAGAGTTGGTTCTTTCTTGCCAATATTGGGGTTTCCGCCAATTAGTTTGTTAGTATGTTTGACATCCAACATAAATTTTTGTCGAATCTGTTGTCCATATTCTCTACGAATATATGTTACCGTGTCTCGCAAAGCGTCTTTTGCAAGCATAGTCCATTTAACTTCCATTATACAGCCTCCGCTAATTCAAATTGTTCCTCACGAGCAAATTCTTCCTCTAATTCACGGAACATATCTTCGCTGTCGATGGTAAGCCCCTCAGCAATCTGCCGTTCTGCCTCGTCGATGCGTGCATTAATTTCTTCCATTGTATAATGTTTCATCGACTGCAAATTATATGGCGTTAACAAATCACTGTAAGAGTCTTTTTTATATGTTACATCTTTTGCCATAGCAGTTTTATTTTTAGTATTTCACGTTGCAAATATGATATTAATTTTTGATAAATCAAAATTTACCTCAAAAAAATTCTTCAAAAAAAATTCGCGTATTTCAGAAAAATTATCTATAATTGCACCCTAAACAAAACAGGTGTATGCAGAGCAAATGACAGCGAAAAAAAACAAGAGCATATTATGGCGAATAATTGGCATCGTGCTGCCGATCACTATACTGCTGATAGGGTCGGCGTGCATTATCGTATATATACTCATCAACGATGCCAACAATACTCTCATAAGCACGACTTCGCAGGAGATTGTGTCGTCCAACGCTCAGATAATCAGCGAAAAAATGACCGGCGTCATCAAGCAATGCCGCACCCTCGCCGACAATTCG
>Ga0310694_10005412_pt1 | contig 12218 bp, 6 predicted proteins | sample 174DNAGHGhighgp2_FD_203884 | JGI IMG/M metagenome (GOLD analysis project Ga0310694, IMG submission 203884) | Sheep rumen microbial communities from Palmerston North, Manawatu-Wanganui, New Zealand - 1742 DNA GHGhigh gp2 (v2) (version 2) | ecosystem: Host-associated > Mammals > Digestive system >...
CTGAACACCCGTAACTTCGAGGGTAACGCCTTCTCAGGTCACGCCTTCGCTGACTTTACATTCTATCCCGGTCTCGTACTGACACTGAATGGTACGATCAACCTCGATGAAACACGTGGTACATACGTTTACAACCCCTACTACGGACAGTTCGATTCAACTGGCGGTACTGTTGAGAAATATCACACCCGCAGTTACGACTATAACCTGCAGCAGCTGTTGAACTACACCACCACCATCAAGGATGTTCACAACCTGAACGTCATGCTTGGTCACGAGTACTACGATCAGCGCTACTATGAGCTGGTTGCTCAGAAGAACAAGATGTTCTCTCAGGAGAACAAGGAACTGAGTGGTGCCGCTGTCGACGGTCAGGGTGCATCGTCACTGAAGGCCCGTTACAACAACGAGGGTTACTTCGGCCGTATTCAGTATGACTACGACACCAAGTACTTCTTCTCTGGTTCTCTGCGTCGCGACGCTTCTTCACGTTTCCATCCTGATCACCGCTGGGGTACCTTCTGGTCGGTTGGTGCTGCCTGGCTGATGAACAAGGAGAAGTTCATGCAGAACATCAAGTGGATCGACGAGCTGAAACTGAAGTTCTCTATCGGTTCTCAGGGTAACGATAACATCGTGGCCGATGACGATTACCTGAACTCTTATCGCTATACCGACGTGTTCCGTATCATCAACTCTGGTGGTAACGTAAGTACCTCCTTCAAACAGAAGGGTACCAAGGATATCACCTGGGAGACCAATACCAACATCAACGCCGGTATCGAGTTCCAGCTGTTCAAGAAGTTGACCGGTAGCCTGGACTTCTTCTATCGTAAGACCACCGACATGCTTTACTCATTCGCAGTGGCTCCGTCAAACGGTTATGCAAGCTACTACGACAACATCGGTGACCTGTACAACACTGGTATCGAGTTGGAGTTGAACTACAACATCCTGCACACCAAGGACATCAACTGGGATGTTCGTCTGAACGTTTCTACACTGAAGAACCGCATCAGCAAGCTGGATGACGACAAGAAGACCAACGTGGTATACGGTACCGACGGTAAGGCCTACGAGGGTTACAACAGTGGTAACTTCTATATCACAGAGGACTGCTCAATGTACTCTTGGTATTTGAAGGATTATGCCGGTGTTGATCCCGAGACAGGTAAGTCTCTCTGGTACAAGAACGTTTATGAGCAGCACCAGCAGGTGATTGACGGTGTGCCTCAGGTGGACGACGAGGGCAATCCCGTGATGGTGGACAGCTGGTATGACCGCAACGGTACTCTGCTGGAGAACCAGGGTGACGACGACTTCTCTCGCCGTAAGGTGATTGACCGTGATAAGACAGACGTGTTTGCCGATGCAGACTACTATGTAGTTGACAAGACCACCATTGCTCCGGTATTCGGTGGATTCGGCACAAGCGTGAAGGCCTTCGGCTTCGACTTCGCCGTCAATTTCACCTATCAGATTGGTGGTAAGCAGTTCGACGGTACCTATCAGTCGTTCATGACGCCTCCTAATAGCAGTACTGCAGGCCGCAACTTCCACAAGGATGTTTACAGCGCATGGACTCCGACGAACACTGGTTCGGATATTCCTCGTTTCCAGTTCGACGATCTGTACACAGCCGCTTCCTCTACCCGCTTCCTGACAGACGCCAGCTATCTGAATATCCAGAACATCAACCTCGGCTATACCTTCCCCGCCAAGTGGACCAAGGCAGCTCTGATCAACAGCCTGCGCCTTTATGTATCAGCTGAGAATGTATTCTACTGGTCAAAGCGAAAGGGATTCGATCCACGTCAGACCTACTCTGATATGACGAACGCTACCCGCTATTCTCCCATCCGCACCATCTCTGGTGGAATCACGCTTACATTCTAAAAACGTAAAAGGATAGAAAGTTATGAAAACATTAAATAAAATATTTGCTGTGATGGCTCTGTCGGCTACTTTCATGCTGACAAGCTGTATTGAGGAAACCTTCCCCGAGGGTGGAACAGCTACTGCCGAGCAGGTGGGTGCTTCGTCTGCCGCTCTTGAAGGCTCTCTGAATGGTATTCCCGCCCAGATGTCATTGGGATACTATGTTTATGAGGATCAGGTTCATGAGACTGATATGGCTTATCCTCTGTTTATGATTGCCCAGACCGAGTTGCTGGGTGATATGTATCCCCTCGGATCAAACTCTGGTTATGACTGGTATCGTAACTATAACACATTTGCCGCCAACGTAGGTGAGACGAGTTATTTCGCTTATCTGCCTTGGTTTACACTCTATCGCTTTGTGAAGGCTTGTAACGACGTGATTTCTGTGGTTGACATCGAGAGCGATGCTACCAACACGGAAATGAAGGGTATGGCCGGTGCCGCATACGCTATGCGCGCATTCGACTACTACATGCTGATGGTTTGCTTCGAGCCGGTAGAGAATATCTACACCGACGTGTCGAAGGTGAAGGGTCTGACAGTGCCCATCGTGAGTGAGAAGACCACCAACGAGGAGGCAAAGTCGAATCCCCGTGTGACTCACGAGGAGATGGTAAAATTCATTCTCTCTGACCTTGACAAGGCTGAAGCACTGCTGGCCAACTGGAGTCCGAAGGACGGTCACCTGCCCAACCTGGCTGTAGCATACGGTATCCGCGCAAAGGTGCTCCTTTGGGACGAGCAATATGCCGAGGCAGCCAAGTATGCCCGTATGGCTATCGACGCCAGCAAGGCAAGCCCTGTAACAGCTGCCCAGTGGGAGGATCCCACCGCTGGTTTCTGCGTAGCTAACCAGGCTTGGATGTGGTACATCAGCTATGATGCTGAGAACATGCGTAACCTGGCCAACTTCACTGGTTGGATGAGCGGTGAGGCCGATTGGGGCTACTCTTCGCTGACACGTCCTTCTATCGACAAGTCACTCTTCGACAAGATCAGTGATACTGACTTCCGTAAGACTACCTTCCTGCATCCCGACAAGTATGACTACTACGAGTACAAGACCTGCCGTGATCGTCAGTTCATTGAGGATGCTCCTGCATGCCTGAGTCTGAAGTTCCGTTGTAAGGGCGGCGACTGGGAGAACTATGCTACTGGTGGTGCCGTTGATTGCCCCATCATGCGTGTTGAGGAAATGATGCTGATTGAGGCCGAGGCTACTGCTGCCGCAGGCAACCTGGCCGGTGGTGTACAGCTGCTGAACAGCTTCATGCAGAACTACCGTGACCCGAACTACAACTGTAAGGCTACTGAGGATCTCCGTAGCTTCCAGCTGGAGGTGCTCACTCAGATGCGAATCGAGTTCTGGGGTGAGGGTAATGCCTTCCCATCAGCTAAGCGTCTGAAGCCCGGTGTGATGCAGAACTACGAGGGAACCAATGCTCCTGCTAACATCTTCAAGATTAACTGCGAAGGCATCAAGCCTAACTGGAACTATGTGATTCCTATCTCTGAGCTGAACAACAACAAGGCTCTCCAGGGTTGGAACAATCCCGATCCGTCGCAGACTGTGACAGGTCCGTCACCTGTTGGTCAATATGCTCCTGGCAACAACTAATTCAGCAAGTAGTTTAACGAATAAACAGAAAAGAATATGAAATTAAATAAGTTATTCCTCGGACTCTTCGGACTGGCAGCCTTGACACTGGCTTCCTGCTCTGATGACGACAAGTACGAGTGGGCAACTGTTTCTGGACCTCAGGTGTACTTCAGCGACGATCTGCAAACACAGTTTGAGATCGATCCTGAGGGAACGAGCTTCAACGTGCCCATCAGCCGTGCAGATGCTTCCAGCGCTCTGACGGTCAATCTGACTTCTACTGTAGCCAATCCGATGTACTCTGTACCTGCAAGCGTCACATTCGATGCAGGTCAGAAGGAGGCTAATATTCCTGTAAGCTATGACCCCTCTAAGATTGAGTACGGCCGCTATGACAGTCTGACCGTTAAGATTGCTGACGATGCTCAGGCTACTTCATGGGGTACTCAGGAGTTTACTTTCACAGCTGGTGTGACCGACTGGGGTCCCTGGCAGAAGTGGAACTCTGCAGGTACAGCTTCATATATCTATGTGAACTTCTGGTCAGGTGAAGATCCTGGTCTGCCCTTCGTTTACCGTCACAACATGATCAAGCCCAACCTCTATCAGTTCAAGCTGAGCAACTGGGGTTATGGTGTGGATATCATCTTCGACTATGACGAGGAGACGGGTTACGTGACCTGCGCTAAGCAGTGGACCGGTTATAACCACTCAAGCTACGGCTTGGTATATGCTGAGGACTACAATGCCTATCGTGTTGAGAAGGATGCTGCACCTGTTGCTGCCGGTTACGGTACATTCGACAAGGAGCAGGGTATCATCACCATTCCTCTGGCTTACGTCGTAGATGCCGGTTCATTCGGTTACGATCCTGAGTATATCTATATCGACGGTTATGTACGTGCCGACTATAGTCTCTCTATGGCATATGCAGGTATATTCACCGACGTGGCTGGTATGCCTTATGCCGTTGCTCAGGTAACCGCTGGTCCTGATGTGGCAGAGCTCTCATCTGTCATTGTTGAGGCTGATGCCGATCCTTCTGCCGTGGCTGACGCTATGGTAGCTGGTGACATCGAGCCGTACGTTACTGCAGCAACGGAACAGTTATATGTTCCTATCGCAGAGGATCAGACTGGTAAGCTCCAGATTGTATCAGCTGTGATCGTCAATGGTGAGGTGAAGAGCGTAGCCGCTGCTCCGTTCGAGTATTATGGCGGTGGCGCTAATCCTTGGCAGTCACTCGGTATTGGTTACTACACAGACGATTTTGTGGTGCCTCTCTATACAGAAGAAGGTGCACCTTATACCTATGAGGTAGAAGTTGAGGAGAACACAGAGACTCCAGGCCTCTATCGTATTGTCAATTGCTATCAGGGTGTTGCCGAAGCATTTGGTGAGGCAGGTGGCCAAAAGAACATTGAGATTAATGCTGTGGATCCCGAAGGTGTATATTTCCTGCAGCAGTCTGTTGGTCTTGACTTCGGTCAGGGTGACATCTCCATCGTCAGCATAGGTGGCCGTTACGTAGCTGCCAACGGCTTTGATGTCGTAAAGGAGAAGGCTCCTCAATATCTGGGATCATTGAAGGATGGTGAGATTACATTCCCAAGCTTGGTCTATGATGAGGAGTCTGGCGCATCTTATCAGGGTATTGTCTACGTAGGTGAAAAGGGATACTATGCAGGTACCAATGGTGCTGTTAAGCTTGTGTTGCCTAACGCTAATGCCAATGTAAGGGCAAAGGCAAGAAGTGCAGCTAAAGCATCTGAGTTTGCTCGTCATCTGAATGGCAACTTCCAAAGCAAGCATGCGAAGAGGGAAACAAAGTACATCCGTGCTCTGCAGCTTAAGAATTAAGGTACGCGCGAAGCTGCCTGATTCAGGCAGTGTAAACATATAGCCGACAGAGGCGTGGAACCACCCCAAAAAGTGGACACGCCTCTTCGGTTGTTAAAAACAAAGGTATTTACCGACAAACCATTTACACATGACATTAAAAAAATTACTTACTTTTGCAGTCTTGTTCTTCTGTACGCTGTCGACACAAGCTGTGCCGGCTAAACCCGGCGTGAAGAAGATGTTCCGCATGGCCGACGGCACGATGAAGGAACTGACACTCTGTGGTGATGAGCATTTCTCCTTCTATAAGGACGACAACGGTCAGGCTTATCGACTGAGCATGGGAGAGCAGCTGCTTCCGATGACGCTCCAGGAGGTGTCGGAAACATGGACTGCCCGCCGTAAGGCCCGTCTTGGCGATCAAGCCAAGCGCACGGCAGCAAGAGCACAGGCACTCCGCAGGGCCGGACAGCCTAATAATGCAACAACTGGTCAGCATCGCGGTCTGGTCATCCTCGTGGAATTCAAGGATGAGAAGCTGGCAACGCCGGATGCACAGAAGGCATTCGACCGCTACTTCAATGAACCGGGATACAACGAAAACGGCAATGCCGGCTCGGTGAGAGACTTTTTCCTCAAGCAGAGCTACGGCAAGCTGGAAATCAATTTCGATGTGGTAGGTCCCTACACCTGTAATGGTTCATTGGCACATTACGGCTCACCCGAAGGGGATAGTCATGATGTCCGTCCCACCGAGATGGTGATGGAGGCCATTGATGCCGCAGCCAAGGAGATTGATTTCACACCCTATGACTGGGATGAAGATGGCGAAGTGGACCAAATCTTCCTCATCTGCGCTGGTTATGATGAAGCAGAAGGTGCTGACAGCAAATATATCTGGCCTCACGAGTGGGCGCTGGAAGCTCAGGGTATCTCCCGCACCTACAACGGCAAGAGACTGAATACCTACGGCGTTTCCACAGAATTGTGGGGTAGCGCGGGAAGCAATCCCGAGAAAACGATGGCCGGTATCGGTACTGCCTGTCACGAGTTCAGCCACTGTCTGGGTCTGCCGGATATGTATGACACTTCAGGTGGCAGCAACTACGGTATGGGACGTTGGGATGTGATGTGCCATGGAAACTACAACGATGACAGTCACACCCCCGCAGGCTATACCGCCTATGAGCGTTGGTTCTCAGGATGGCTGGAGCCCACGGAACTGAAAGCGATGACCCGCATCAACGGAATGAAACCTATTGCCACAGATCCGGAGTGCTACGTGCTTTATAATGATGCTGATCACGACGAGTTCTACTTGCTGGAGAACCGTCAGAAGGTTGACTTCGACAAAGCTGTTCCTGGCCATGGACTGTTGGTGGTGCATGTGGATTATAGCGCACCTGTCTGGAGAAGTAACGGAGTGAACAATGATCCTAAAAAAGAGCGCGTGACCATTATCCCTGCCGATGGAAAGAAATCATACTCTAATGAGGCTGCGGACCCGTTCCCTGGAACGACGAATAAAAAGTCGTTGACCAATTACACGGATCCTGCTGCCACGCTTTACAGAGAGAATGTTGACGGCCGCCTGCTGATGAGCAAGCCCATCGACAATATCACAGAGAATGAGGGTCTGATTTCGTTCGTGGCCTGTCGTCCGGAACTGGCTGTTCCAGAACCCGACGGTGGCACGGAGGTTGAAGGACAGGCTGCGTTTACGATCACATGGCCTGCTGTCAGCGGCGCTACCTCATACGAGCTGGAGGTGACCGAGATCGGTACGGCTGCCAAGACGCCTGAGGAGGCACTGGTAAAGAGCACTGATTTTGCCAAGTTCCAGACCAAATCGGTAGGTTTTACTGATGTATCTGGCAAGATGGCAGAATACGGACTCGCAAGCTGGGGTGGCAGTAAGTTGTTTACATCACCTGACGGATTACGCATCGGTACCTCCAAGGATGTCGGCTATGTGAAGACACCGAACTGGTATATGACACAATCATCGGAGCTGACGGTTGTCTTTGGCGGTAAACCCGTGAAGGATGGTACAACTGTCAAGGGAAAGGTGGTCTTCAATCCTTTCAATCAGGGTGATGCAACTTCAAGTATCGAACCAGAAGAAGTGTCGTTTGAGATGTCTGAAGAGACGAGGCTCGTGTTCAATTTCAGCACCCGTAAAGAGGGTTTCTGGATTGAGTTCCGTCCGGAGGGACAGGTGGCACTCAACTACTTCGCCCTCTATGATGGCACCTGGACTGCTGAGCAGCTGTTTGTCACCGATGCACGTGCAAACGCTCCCCGCAGAGCTACGACCGTGACCAACTATACGACTGACACCAACAGCATCACGTTGAAGGATCTGAACAAGTCGAGCCGATACATCTACAAGGTGCGTGCGCTCGGCGAGGAGGACACCTTCTCACAGTGGAGTGCTGAGCGTGAATTCAGTTTCAGCAATACAGATGGTATCATCAACCTGATGTCTACACCGAAGGATGATGTCATCTACGACCTTCAGGGTCATCGCCGAAGCAGCGGTGATCTTCCAAAGGGAATCTATATTATCGGCGGAAAGAAAGTCGTGAAATAAAAAGAGAAAAGAGAGGTTTAAAAGCCTCTCTTTTTACTTTCTGTATATCGCGAATAGAGTTTGGAGCCTAATTCGTCGGATGCCCATTCGCGGAAGAAATTATAGGTTGTCATGGGAATCTCGATGCTCTTGATGCCAGATTTGAACATCTCAGCTTGCTCGGGAGTTAGTATAATCAAGGCTTTTGATGCAAGCTGTTCTTTGTCGACTGTACCACCAATATCTTGAGACTGGATCTTTGTGGAGCTATTGTGGTTCTTGCCTGTAAGATTCAGTACAGAGTCGTTCATCAATGTGATGGTCATTTTGGGGAACGACTTCATTCGGGCACGATCCGACCTTGTTTCAACTGTGAGAAGGGCTGAGTTCTCCTTCGCCTCTAAGTCCATGTTTAAGAAAATGTAAGGGTCTTCTGTGAAGATGACCTGTGCTGCAGCGGTCAGATGGCATGCTATCAGACCGATGAGTGAAATGATAAGTTTCTGTTTCATACTGATTTGGTTTAATATTGATTTCACGCTGCAAAGGTACGTATTCTGCTCAAGTCTTACAATGGAATATCCCTAAGATAAGGTGGGGAAATTCCTATTGTTGCTTTCTGAGTGCCGTGGTGATCCGTTCCTGAAGCATCAACTGCTGTGAAATCTGCTCTTCACTTATTTCGATGGTGGATTTCGTAAATTCAGGGGTGTTGAAAGAGTAGATATTCTCCAAATCGAATTCCCGCGGATTCTGCTGCGGCAGACGGAAGGGCTTGGAGGCTTTACCATCGGCATCGATGTGGGCCAGGTAGAGTTGGGTGTAGAGGCCGTCATCGCGACGACTGGTGAACAGGATCCAACGCGAGTTAAGACTCCAATTGTGGAAACTCTCTGAATCGTGACTGTTGACGGCAGTAAGGGGATAGTTCTCTCCGGATGTCAGGTCCATCATCCATAGATCAGCCTCCGGATGCCAGATGGGGAAACAGCCGTAATCGCTGAGGGTATAGAGCAGGAATCGTCCGTCGTAGGAGATACGGGGCATGTTGGCACTTTTTCCCTGCTGTCGGGCATTGACGATGGTATCAACTTTTTGGCCAAGGCTGCCTGTCTCAGCATCGAAGTCAATGCGACAGATGTTATATTTGATGTCTTGATATTGAGTCCAGATACTGTCAATCGCGTCTGCCGCACAGAAGTAAAGCGACTTGCCATCAGGAGAGAAGACGGGATAGTTTTCAAGATAACCACTGGTTGCGACGATGCTGTCGAGTAAGATGGTGTGGGATGCTATATTATATATAATAATGTCTGACCGGTCGTCATAGACCTCTACCCTTCTGTCGCTCAGCTGGTGGAAGTTCTGATGGGTCTGGTTGGTGGAGTAAACGATGTATTGTCCTGAGGGATGCCAGAAAGGATAGACCATGCTGCCTCCCAATTCTTGATTGCGCGGCGCCAGCACCTCAAGATTCTGACCTTTTCTGATAACCGTAGCCCCGTGCTCACCTCGCACATGAAAGGTGAACTGACTGGGATCTGTGCGATTCGGTGTGTGACAGTTCATGCAATCGCCATCTACAAGCTTGTTCTCGATGATAGGTGTCTGTTCGAAGTTGCTGAGATTGCGCTGGTAGAGGCCCATCACGCCGTAGGTCTCGTAGCCGGGAGGAATCAGACGGTAGGTAACACCCCACTCGCCCAGAGAATCGCTGCTGACGTAGATAGGGAAAGGCTTGTATTCTGTCCATTGTCCGTCTTTTCTGGCGGTGACGGTGACTTCCAGGCTGTCGCCGCGGTTCTGCTGTATCAGCGAGTGCCACTCATCGAGTTCGAAGTCTGCGAACGCACCGTTGGCATGAAGCGTTTCGCCGTGAGGACTCCTGATCACGACATCCAGCAGATCCACATCGTCGTCATCGATGTAGAAATTCAGCGGGGCGATATCGGAGGGGATGGTAACACCTGTATAATCCGGCGTAATCTGAGGCCATGAGTCACTCTTTACGGGGTTCTCCGGCAAGGAGGTGCAGCCGCAGAGGGCGAGTAAAAGGAATGTAAGGAGAAGCGTCTGTTTCATGGCCGTTGCTGTTTTAGTTTTCCCATTGCCTGAGCGTGATAGTGCCAGTAGGACTGGTTATAGGGAGGCACATCGAGTGAGGGATCGAGCATGTTGCCCGATTGATTGATGATGGAGAGATAGGATGCCGTGGTCTGGTAGATGCTCTTGCCAATAGGTATCGGCAGCGAGTCGTTGGGATGCTTCATGATCCAATAGCCGGCAATGCTCTCCTGCACGGACTTCGGCACATTGGGATATAGGTTGTCCTTGAGCCTCAGCGTGTGTTCCGTGACACTTTCCAAGTCAAGGCGCAACATGGTGTATGCCAACAGGTAGTCGGCAGCCAGCTTGTTTTTGGGATTCTCTGCGACAAGCTGTGCAAGGACCTGGTCTTGGGCATATATCAACTGGTCGTTGGTCTTTTGGCGTCGGGTTCGCAGTGCGCCATATCGGGCATCGTTGTTGATGGCCTGCTCATCGCCTAAGATGGCCAGATAATGACGGGCCCAACGGCCATAAAACAAGGAGAATTGCAGGACATGCATGTATTTGCGGGCAATCTTGTAATGGCCGTTGACGAGATTGGTTTCCGCTAGCCGTTGATAGATTCGTCCGCTCTTATGGTTGTTGGGGAGTCGCTGCTTGACATCGAAGGCAAAACGTTCGGCGCTGTTGACCATGCCTATCTCAAAGGCAATGTCGCTGATAGAATAAAGGGCCAGCGGTTGCATCCTCGTGGCGTCCATCAGCAGTCCGTCGGGACCGTCCTGTTTGTAGAAAAACATATCATCCAGCAACGTACCCCTCATGCCCAAGGCATAATTAGTACACCAAATACCGTTCATGGTCTCCGGGGGATGGTTATAGGATTTTCCGAGTATCTTGTTCCATTTCTGAGCTCTGACAAGGTAATCGTAAGTTACGGCTTCGCGGAACAGACGGTCATCCTTGTACTCCTGAGGGATGAACGCATAGTAAAAGAGGAGGATGGAAGGAATGAAGGTAAGGGGGTAAAGCCAGGCCTTGTGGATGCGGATGAGTTTCAGTATCAACCATAGGGCCTGTTGCAGGATGACTGCCAGTAATGCCAGCACGGCGGCGCCTAACCATCCGATGTAGAAGAATTGAGCGATCCAAGAGACGAGATATTCGCAGAGTCCGTCAAAACTGGCGCATTGTTCCTGGAAATAATAGCTGTCCCACCTGAAAAGATGTCGTTGCTCGTGGTAATTCATCAAGGCTCTGTAAGGAAAGAGGCACAGGATAAAGACCGCTATGGCAAATGCCATAGTCAACAACCCTTTCCACATCGCTTTGAGCTTCTTCACCTTTCTAAAAAGAATGGTGCCCGAACTTCGAGCACCATTCTTATGTATTGAGTACCGTCTTACTTCACCTGAATCACCAGATACTTGCTGGTTGACCAGAAGAGGTTAGGATCAGTAATGCGGAGCACATACTGCTTGTTGGCATCGGGAGCCAGCGTGTAAGAGCTTGACGGGTGAGAGGTCAGCATCTTGGCATCCTTGCTGTAGAGCTTAATCTCCTTGTCGATGCGGATATCGATCTTCGTGAAGTAATCCTTGTTGAAGTTCTTCTCAAGAATCTTGGTCTTGCTGAACAGACCGTCCTTGGTCAGGATGTTCTGCTTCTTCAGCTCGTCCTTCGTACCAAATACGAACCAGGCAGTATGCAACTCCTTGTCCTGCTGGCTGATGGTCTGCGACTTCTGCGTGGTCTCCTCGGTGAGTTCGTTGACGTTGGTGTTCAGGTTAGCAACGGTCTCGTCGAGTTCGGCAATGTGGATGTCCTTCTTGTCGAGTTCCTCACGTAGGGCCTGCAACTGAATCTCTTTCTCCTCGAGCTGCTGCTGCATGCTGTCGATGAGCTTCTTCAGTTCCTCGCTCTTGAACGAGCTCTCGCGCAACTGCTGCTTCAGCTTGTTGATGAGTTCCTTGTTCTGACGCATGGTCTGCTGGATGAACTGCATGTTCTCCTTGATACGCTTGGCAGAATTGGTGCCTTCGCCCGACTTGGCGAGCGTGACACGGCTCTGGGCCTCGGTAATCTCACGGAAACCTTCCTCGATGTCGCCGAAGGTAGCGATCATGTCGTTGATCTCATTGTCCTTCTGGGAAATGATCTGATTCAGAGAATCACGTAACTGAGTCATCATGAGGTCCTGCTTAGGTCCTTCAT
>Ga0310694_10005413_pt1 | contig 12216 bp, 12 predicted proteins | sample 174DNAGHGhighgp2_FD_203884 | JGI IMG/M metagenome (GOLD analysis project Ga0310694, IMG submission 203884) | Sheep rumen microbial communities from Palmerston North, Manawatu-Wanganui, New Zealand - 1742 DNA GHGhigh gp2 (v2) (version 2) | ecosystem: Host-associated > Mammals > Digestive system...
CAAGGTTGCACTTGAGCAGAACGAGTCGCTTCCCGCCTACAATGTATTTGTATCAGTCAATGAATGGGGAACCGGTGAACAATACAGTGCAGATGATGCCATAGAAGTCATTGAGGAGTAACTATAGAAAGAATCTCGATAATCAACAACATGCCCGCCGAGCAATTATCTGTTCGGCGGGCATTTCTATTTACGGATTTAGATTCTTATAATCATTGTAACAATTAAAACAAAACTCTCCATACTCTTTCATTTTGTCGTATGCATTGGGAAGTGCTTTGTTGGGGAATGTATGAGCAATGACGGCGTGTATAGAAGTCATTGCTTTTCCCTTGTTATATGTAATCTTAATGGGAGTACAATATGCTTTTCTATCTTTCTTGTTATCTTTCTGAAAAAGTACCATATCCTTTTTGTCGCCAAATTCAATACTTCCTGTATATTCCTTATCATCACTATACATCTTAAACAATGTATCAAAAAAGTCCGAACAGAACATTACGTACTTACGTTCACATGAGAAGATCTCACCAAATAAAGAATCAATATACGGAAACAGAAAATGCATCTTTTCTTTTTCAACTTTTTTAAACTCGCGCGAGGCATAAGGAATTAAGTCAAGTTGCAGTTTTTGCATCAGAACGTTTTGTTTGACTCTTTTAAGTAATGACTCTTTAGCCTTTTGGGGTAAATCCTTAATTTTGTCAGGGAAATCTTTTGGAATAACGACTCCACTCTCACTCTCATCCCATGCCTTTAAGAAAGCAGCTTGCTTAATATCAAAATTATCTATTCTATCTTTATCAATATCGCCATAGTTTTTACTCCCATCTTTATACGAATTGAAGAAATCATCTATAGTACCTGTCATGATACCTTGTTTTTTCAGAGTTTCTTCTGTGACAAACGGATTATCATGCGAAGTTGAATCTACCCCAGGGTTAAGCATCACCATCACAGTTTTAGCATCACGTTTACCTGCATAGTAGCCAGGCAATCCATGAGTAGATATCTCGTTAGGGGTACCAAACAGATTCATAGACAATTCTTCTGCTTCTTTTATCTTGCAGTTTTTAAACTGCTCAATAAATTTAAGGATACCACTATTATATAGATCTTCCAGATCCTTTCTAATTCTATCGTCTAATGTCATCGTTGTTTTTTGATTTACCATTTTATTTCGTAATTTTTAATCAACTATTGGGAAGATCTGTGTCTGGAGGTCTTTGGTCATTAACTTGCCATCCGTCATGACGTAGGCGGGATTAGCTGAATCAACGGTGATATTCTTTAATGCCGTGCAGCCTTTGAAAGCATTATGACCCAGATTGGTCAGACTGGCTGGGATGTTGATGGACTCCAAGGCTTCGCAACCTCCAAAGACTTCGAATTTATCGAATAATTCTATACCTTCTGGAAGAACAACAGTTTTAAGGTTCTTGCATTCGGCAAATGCCCGCGATCCGAGTTTCTTCACGCCCTTAGGAATAGTCAACGTCTGAATAAGGACACTTTTAAAAGCTTGCTCACCAATTTCTGTCAGTTTACTGCCATCAGTGAACGTAATAGATGTTAGCGGACAACCACAAAATGCACTGCCACCAATAGTTTTTAACTTGGCTGGGATTGTAATGGCCGTCAGTGCCTTACAGCCAAGAAAAGCTTCGTCCTCTATCTTGGTCAAAGTGTCAGGCAGATTGATACCTTCGAGTGCTTTACATTTGTTGAAAGCACCAATTCCAATAGTCTTCAATCCTTCGGGCAATACGACTTTCTTCAGAACGTCACCGCCGTATGCAATGTTTTTTCTGAATGCCTCTCTGGCAATCTTCTGTACGCCATCAGGAACTATCATCGTTTCCTCATACTTTCCAATAGCCACTACTTTCAGGGTCTTCCCATCAGGACTGATTTCAAACATATTTTCTGCCATAAGTCAGTTCACGATTACCTGTACATCGTGAGGTGTTATGTTGTTATTTTACTTATTAATCACTTTTTTATCTTTTTTCCTGATGATGTCTCCGTTCTGCATCTCCATATATGGATTGTTGGGAACAACGGCAATCTCCTGAATATACTTAATACAATCATCTGGTATATAAGAGTTAAATCCTGCCCCCAACAACAATTTCTTTGGAACGAATTTGCTATGAGCAAAGAAGTCGACACCATCTATTTTTTCTCTGCTATCTGGATATTTGATCAGTTCACTGCCAGGAAAACCATTCAAAAGGAAAGTACTCTTGAAAATAACAAGTGGGAATAATCTTACGATATGCCGTCCAGCCTTCTTAAAGCTGATTTTAGCCTTAAAGTTCTGAGGAGCCTTATCATCAATTAACATGCAACCTACATTCTTCTCGCCCTCGTCAATGATAGCAGTAAACGGAAGTTCACTTTCATCAACATTATAAACAACTGTCAGCATCTCCTCTGGTTTGCAGTCTGCCGGAATAGGAGCCAGTTGCAGTCCACAGTCTTTCATTCCAACCATCTCAAGGAGTGCCTTGTCGGCATTTTCGCGTTCTCTGTCAGCCACAGAAAGATCATCACCCGCAGTATCGAAAACCTCAATTCCTGCATATTTCTTCCAGATAGCTTTCTTCTTAAATGCCGCTATACTTTTCTTTTCAGGCACACACAATATAGCTTGATAGCCACCTAATTCCACTCCGCGTTCTATCTCAATGAGCGCAGGATCTGCAATGCGAAAGAATATTTGTTTCAGGCTGTCGCAACCCTTAAAGACTCCATCTCCTATTTCTCTGACAGAACTGCCAATTGTGACAGTATCCAACCCTTTACAACCAGTGAATACTTCTTGTCCGATCTCAGTCACCGAGTCAGGAATGATGATGTTCGTCAGGCCACCGCAATAGGCAAATGCAGCATATCCAATTCTGGTTACAGAATCAGGTATAACAACATTCTTCAATTCTTCACAATCAGCAAAAGCTTTAGCTTCTACGACTGTTGTCCCCTTAGGGATGATTCCCATACCGTCTCTTATTTCATATTTTGCCATAAGTCAGTTCCACGATTGCCTGTACATCGTGAGGTTTTATGATGCTATACTTCCTCCCAACCTTTTTTCACATTGTTAGCAATCTCGGCAGCGAGGATGTCGCGGATTTGTTGCTCGTCATTCGAGTAGAGCATATCGCGTTTGATCATCTCCTTGCGGCTGGAGCTGAAGTCGGTGTGATAGATGATGTAGGAAGGATAGCGGCCACTCTGTTCCTTGTTGGTCTTCCAAAGCAGGAACTTATGGAGCATGACTTTCTCGCCTGAAACCTTTTTATATACATGACGCTCCAAGAGTTCACTCTTTGCCAATTCAGCCTTGCCACCTTCTGGCTCCTCGAAAGGACAGATGTCTGTGAGCTGGGAGATACGCACATCCGTTTCATTGGGCTGTTTGTCTGTACGCTCTTGGTCGATAGTGATACCCAAAGCCACAACACCTGGTGTCGTACCTTCCATCAGCCAACCCTGCTGCTCGTCATAGCGAAGCAGTGGATTCATCTTGATCTTATCGTCATTACCACGAGCCACAAGTTCCAATACGCTGATCTCAAACACCAGTTCCGGCTTGACCATCTGATAGGCGATACCACGAGAATCTGAGAGCACATACTGCGACTCCACATGCTTTTCGCTCAATCGTTTGGCGATATCGGCACGTTCCTCGTCTTTCAGTCCCGTTGAGCCTAATACAAACATCTGGAAGAGACCATCAGGGCGACGCACAGCAAACATCAAGTCACGAATACCACGATCGGCTGTGGTATAACCAATGACAGCAGCATCGATGGTGTGGCGCGTCTTCACCTTCCATACGATGGGGGCTTCTGAGTGAACCACCAAGCCTTCGGCACCCTCGCCTTCTACCCATTCTTCGTAGATCTGCTGCACCTCGTCGTTAGATGATGCATTGCGCATCTGAACGGGCTTTACCTGTTCATTCTGGAAGATGGTGCAGAGTTTGTTATGTGTATCTGCATAATGCTCTGCCTTCCATGCTTCCCCATCGAGTTTGATGATGTCGAAAGGAGCCAAGGCAAGTTGGTCGCGCTTGGCATCATCAGCCAAAGCAGCCTGCACATCACCACAACGGGGTCTTCCCCCTTCGCGAGGCAGATAGAGTTCTGCAGCAATGGCGGCGAACTTGATTCCTGCCTTCTTCATCGCCTCAGCAAAAGCATCGAGGCATTTCAATTTCTCAGCCTTTTGCTTACCATTGGCATTGAGCATCAACACCTCACCGTTTTTCCAAAATACCACTTGCATGTGGCCATCGATCTTACGGGTCACAGCAAATCGCTGTCCGTCAATGCGCTGTTTCAGTTTTGTGCCTTCCACCAGCACAAACTTACCTGCCACATTTTTCTTATAATCAATTGCTGTCTGACTATCCATTTTCAACAAATCCTCTTTAAGTTCTTTTATAAATTGCATACTTAATCTCATAAAGTGGTCTGGATATATTTCAGTTCAATCATAGTCGTTAATTATTTTTTCTTTTCTGCAGGAATCACCTTAAGAAGTTTTTTCAATTCTACTGGTTCCCAGTCTCTGCCTGGATGTGCCCAATCATAATCTGTCTTGATCCTGTTCACCTTCCACAAAAAATTCTGTTGGAAAACATCTTTTTTTTCTTCAGGAATATTGATTCTCTTAAGCGATTTGCATAAGTTGAAAGCAGAGTCTGCAATGGCCTTGACGCCAGAGCCGAAAGTGACAGTTTCCAACGATTCACAATCTTCACAAAAACCACTTGGAATTTTGAGAGAGCCCATTATGGAAATGCTTTTCAGCGAGTGACAATCGATAAAAGCCATGTCATCAACCTTTTTCACACTCTTAGGAATAATAACCTCTATGAGTCCTGTGCCATCGAAAGCCCTTCTGCCAATAGTTTTCACCGATTTAGGGAAGACAATACTTGTCAGTCCTGTGCATGCCTCAAACGCCCGCTCGCCAATCTCAGTCACAGTGTCTGGAATGGTGATGCTGGTCAGTTCAGCACACTTCTGAAATGCAAATTCCTCAATTTGGGTCGTTCCTTCTGGGATGATTCCCACTCCGTCTTTTATTTCATATTTTGCCATAATGTCAGTTGACGATTCCCTGTACATCGCGAGGTTTTATGTTATTCTATTGATTTCAATTCCATGTTTGTCAGGCGCAGAATGAGGGCGTAGCGGTCACCATCGACGCGACCTTCGAGGAAGGCGCGATAGGGGGTGCCACCATTAGCCATCACAATAGGGTCGGTGCCTTTCTGGCCACCACCCACCAGCATCATCGAATCAGCCTCAGCCAGTTTCTTCGCCATATCGAAGAGGAAGTCGTAGGTCAGACCATTGACGTGCTGCACCTGATAACTTTTCTTGAACATGAACATACGCATAGCTTTCTGACGAGGAATGAGTTTACCCGTCCAGCGAAGGGGCACACCATCAAGCGAGATGTTGGCAGAAGTCGTCTGCTCTGGGCGCACCTCTTTTTCTGTGCCATCAGCCAGAAAGACGTGTTCGCTCAGTGTCACACCGTATGCCACTTTCTGCTCAGGTGTGACATAGACCTTTTTCAGCCCTTCGACTTTCAGACCGAACTGCTCCATATCCACCTCTGGGTCGCCAGCAATCAGCGCATCAGCTAATCCTTCGCCATACTGTGCCAGCAGAGCCTCGTCAGTGGTCTTCATCGTGGCGCGCACCAGTCTTTCGTTCACACTCTTTTTGCCGTCAGCCGTCTTATAGACAGGCGACGGACGATGAAACGTGGTACCAAAAGCCACCTCGGCATCACGCTTCACATCGTTGGATAGATTTATTTTTCGCATAACGTTTCAATGTTTATTTCTGTACCTTATTGCCCCAGAGATCTATGTACCACCATTTGCTGTTCATATCACGAGCCTCCAAGATACCATCTTTACTGCAGCTAGCAATCTTATCGTATTGGCCCTTGTCAATAATAATCTGGCCAAGAGTATTAAACAAAGAAATATCCTTACTGGTTTCAGCCCAGATAATGCCTGGTTCCTCCATGCGACAACCATAGCCATAAGCGCATTTAACAATAGGCTTTCCTTCAAGGTCGAAAACACCCTCTTTTTCCTTCTTTTTAGCAAAAATGAGTTTTGGGGTTTCGTACACATGGAAACTGCCCTTTCCGTATTTGCAAGGTAATATCTCCTTACCTGCCTCATCCACGAGTCCTGCGATGTCATCATCACCAGATTCTCCCTTACGACGTATCTCGAAGAAACGCCTGCCATCAGCATAACCTTGCATACTCGGCTCATAAACAGAAATGGGCTCAGTAACCTTTTTGCCCTTTATCGTCTGGAAACCATACATATCAGTCTTCTTGTCCCAATAATAGAAAAGTCTACCACGCCACCTATAGCCCCATTCGGGTATTTCAGACATGGCGGGATTCAGTTTCATGATTTCCTTTAAGGCTGCCTCTATTCCAAACTTTGCAGGAACCACCTCAGTACCGTCCAACCGTACATAACCATATGCAAGATCATCGTTTTCATCATACTTACACATCCCGAATACATCTGTCAGGTACTTCTGCTTGCAAGTGGATTTGTCAAACCACGTCTCATAATGAATGCTAAAATAGTTAGCTGGAATAACTATCTCTCCATGATCATTAACAATACAATAATTTCCGCTTTCTTTTTCTTTAAACTTATAGTAATTAATGAATGGAGGATAATACTGCACTTCCGACTGATCGTATTCTGTTCTATAATTATCGCTGAGTTGGTCGCGCAGTTCTCTTTCTCTACTCCTGTGGTGGGATTTAATCGCATCACCCTCCCAAGTTTCTATCGCTATTTCTTCTGCTTCTGGCATTTCAATGAAATCCTGGGTAGGAGCCTCAACCACCTCTTCACTCATCAGGTGGCGCAAGCCCATCTTACCATTCTCGCCGATAAAGCGTACTACTGGATCCTCGTCTGATGGACGGAATGCTTTTCTCACTCTCTCCTTTGCTTCCTGCAAAGACTCTATTGCTGCTACTTTTGTTGCCATACCTTATATATTATTAGAACATACTGAAATCCAGTTCATCAATATCTTCTTCTATGGGCTCCTCAGTGTCATCGATGGTGGTCTCCTCGGCCAAAGAGACAAGCGGGAACTCCTGACAATCGCCAGCAAAGAGGAATAATCCGCCTGGTGTATTGATCAAGTAGCCGTCGTTGTGGTTCGTACCTCCGCGATAGCTGAACTCAAACTTATAGATGTCGTCGCCAACGGCTGTTGCCAAATCTGCATTCACCAACTGATAGACCGACTCCCAATCGTTATCAAGGAATTCCTCCGCCGTTGCCTTCTGTTTCAGTTCGATGGGCGCTTCAAACGATGAGGGCAGATTGGGCAGTACCTCCTGACCGTCTTCACTATAAGCCGTCAGTTCACCCTTCTCCAACCAACGTCCATCTTCATCGACTGTGCCCTGATCCAGTCCGCCCTTAGGGATGATTAGCGCATCGTCAGGCGACAGATAGGCAGAGCCACACACACTACCACTACGGTCGGTGGCCACAATGTCCGTCCAACCATAAATCTTCTTTCTCTCCAGTTTCACGGGTGCGGCTCCATAGTCTGCGCCCGCCAGTTTGAACATGAGTTCTTTTGCCATAGGTTATATCGTTTACTTGGTTTAAATTTTACGTCACCGACTAGTAATGGTCTCCTCATAGACTTTTTCTTTGTCGACAAATATTGTCACTGTGTATTTGCTGTCAATAGCCAAAGCACTGGTATCACCATCGTATTCATCTATCCTGGCCTCAACAAAATCATTTACTAGCGATTCGGATAGTTGTTTGAAGGACTGATACTCATCAGATAAGTTCTCTATCCAACAATCGTAGTCATCGAGATTATCAAAATAATCAGTAGAAGGGATCTCAGGGGTGTTCAGATTCTCATCTGTAGCGTATAACTGATTGTCGTCAATAAGGAACAAATAAGCATAATCATCTTCTTCATAAGACTTGAACGAAAGAAATAGATGCGCTCTCTTAATATCACTCAACTCCACAGCCTTCTTAGGACTCGTCTGTTCTTTGCGTGGGAGTCGAGAATTAATAATCATCTCCACTTCATCCCAGTCCTCACCTTCCTTCTCTGCACGTTTCTTTAAGATGGCCTTTTCTTGCTCTGTGAGAACACCATCCTGTAATGCAGAATTGATCAAAGCCTCTAATCGTGGAGAAAAAAGACCACTGAACGCAGATGGAGCAGGCTCAGGAGCAACAACTGGTGCAGGTTCTGGTGTTGATACAGCCTTGGGCTCTGGTTCATGCGCAGGTTCGGAAGCTGGCACAGGAGTAGACTTTTCAGCAGGCGTCTTTGCAAGTTCTGCGGTAAAAGCGGTAGCATAGATGTTCATCATATCCGCAGGCATTTCACGCAGACGCGCCTCGCTGTCGCACTCTTTCAGTAGCTTGGCATAGTAACCGTAATACTCTGGCAGTACATAAAGCGTCTTGATATCCTCCTCCGCATCCTCAATCTTCAATCTGGAAGCAAATAGATACACGACCAAATCATTGTTGCTCTCACCATTAAGGTAACCCATCTTCACCACCGTACTTGGAATGACAATCTTTGTGCCAGGTTTGCACTCGCCCACGAAACCGTCGCCCAATTCTTTTACGCCCTGCGGCACAATAAACTCTTTTATCTTTGTTGTGCCACTGATGAAGTCATCGGGCATCTCCCGCAGTTCGGTCACAAGCGAGAAATCGAGTTCTTCCAATTTATCCTGATCGCAGATGACATCACTATCAAGTTTCTTCAATCCGCGAGGGAAGATGATCTTTTTCACATTCTTGTAGTCCTCCAGACTCTCGTCATCGAGTTCCTCTATATCATCACGAAGTTCCAATACACCATTGCTAAACTTGCCAAGGATAATACGTGGTGCGTCGTCATCATCATCGTCATCATCATCATCCCTTGATGAAGTCGTTCGTTTGCTGAAATCCGCCATCGCATTACGCTTCATATCTTCCAAATTCTTACGAATATCATTTCTGCTATCCTCCAAGTTCTTCTTAATCTCGTCGGCTGCATCACCAAAAATTTTCTTGAGAAATCCCATAGTTACTTATATATTTATAGTTTTCTTTCTTCAATATCATCGCTCCTTTCTCAAAACGACGCCACAAATATAGTGATTATTTTTGAAACGCGGATAAAAAAAAGCAAAAAAATACGGAAAACAACAAAAAGGAATAACTTCTCGTCGATCCAAATTGGCTCAAATAATGGCAATTTATACATTTTTTAGCTCACAATGAGCCGATAATTGGAAAAAATATCACTTTTTTGAGCCGATTCATACTTTCAAGCAAATCTTCATCGATCAGTTTGAGTTTGCAGTTATAATTTTCCGTTGAGAAAATAAAGAAAAAGCTTACTTAGTCTTCCAAAATTATTATTATTTATCATTAATTCGATTCCACCCTACTCTTCTTTGAAGGTTCGATCTCTCTCGAACTTGATATCAGAGTAGAGTTCGGGGGAGCCATTGGTGCTTTCTGGGATGAAATGGAGGCGGACGCCAAGACATCGTACGAGAAACTGGGCCGCGCCCTAAGCAACCAGCAGTTCGATTTCGAAAGCGACCGCAAATCGTCAGGACATGTCTATAAAATTGTAGAGCGATAAAGCAAAAAAACAAGACGAACTTGTAAAGCAATAAAAAAGGCTCGCCTTTTTGAGGCGAGCCTTGATTTATAGCGGGAAAGAATTATTCTACCCAATTCTTCCATTTACCAGGAATGCTAACACGCTCTTTCATCCATTTTGTGAAAGCTGTGGGATCCTCAGCAATCATCATAGGAGCAGTACCTTCAGTCGGGAAATGGATAGACTTAATAGGACTATTGCTATCCTTAATACTAACTGAGATATTGTTGTTCTCGGCATCCCAGTCACCGTCCTTAAGAGGAATGATAGCCAACTCAGCCTTATAATTCATCGGAGCGCCTTCCCAACCAGTGTTCAGCATCTCAGTAAAATCGGAGAATTTATCACTCTTACTCCAAGACGTAGAACCAATCGTAATGGTGAAGTCCTTTGTACCACCAGCTGCGCGGAGAACAGCCTGCTCCTTATAACCAATAACGTCTGTACCACATGGAATTGGAGCCTCACCGGCGTACTGCTGGTAATAATAAACTTCGGTATAAATTTTCTGCACGTCAATAACGATATCGTTGAAGTCGAAGTCATCATCACCACCAAGGTCCTCAATCATATAACGCTTTCCTAAAACAATATCTTTATCTACTTCATAGCTAATCGGTGGAACAGGGTTACCATACATCAAGAACACCAAATCCTCATAGTCGTGGTCACCACCAGTTATAGCCTGATCCTCACAACCAATAATTGTCACAGTATTGCCTGCAGGAACATTTGCAGGTATAGGAGCACTTTCCAAAGCAAGCATCTGCTGATCGAGAGAAGTCAAGATTGTTGGCTGCTTACCGCTTTGACATGCAGATTTACTTTTCCACGTAGCCAGATAGAAGAACATTTTCTTACCAGCAGGCAAATCAAAGGTGAAAGTTGGAGCCTTCACAGCCTTTGCATCCTTTGAAACGCCCTCTTTCTGGCCAATACCACACTTAATCCAATCAGCATCGGTAGGATTATCCTTTAAAGTGTAAGAAAGTTCTTCACCTTTTGACCAAATCAATATATCTTGATCCAAGCCTTCCACAGACATATACAACTGCCAATATAAACTTGCATTACCCTGGAAAATAGGAACGATGGTAAATGAGTTATGAGGAATCGTTAAGCTGAAACCTTTACCCATTGAGGAATTGTTATTTCCTGGCATCATGTTCAAATCCATCCAATCAATAATACTTTCCTCAATTTCCATTGTACCAGAAGATCTGGTAATTACTGACTCTGAAGCAATACCACGCGTTCTAACAGAGGCATCAAAGCCCGTGGGCACACCGTATCTCTGCATGGTAGAGAAATCCCAACTCTGATTAGGATCGATTTTGCCATATTTCTTTTCAAAATTGGCTTTGTAAGTGTCCATACGCTTTGCCTGAGCAGCATCACTGTCAAAGAGGTTTTCCTCCTTTGAGCAAGACGTCATAGCCATACCAAAAACGGCCATGCTTCCAATCAACAATAAACTCTTAATTTTCATAATTCTTTGAAAAAATTTTAATGGTTATAAATAATTAACTGTTTTCGACTACAAAAATATATAAAAATCTCGGAACCACCAAGGGAATTAACTTTTTTTTGCAAAAAAATTATTTTTTTGGTTTTGTCCATGTAATTTGGCTGTTTATGGATTATACATATCCTTACAATAAAAAGCCATAATGTCGTCCAGCATGCGCTTGGCCTCGACAGCCGGACTATCGGGGTCAAGCGCAATGGCCTGGATATAATGGTTGATCGCTTCGTGCCACAAACCCTGTTTGCGGGCTTCGTTGCCAAGCTGATAATAATCCTCAGCAGTCATTATAAATAAATAATAGTATACATTATTTATAATACTCCTTCTTACCAGCTGCGAGGGTGTTCTTCATCAGCGAACAGATGGTCATCGGCCCTACCCCACCAGGAACAGGCGTAATAAACGAGCATTTAGGCGACACCTCGTCGAACTTCACGTCGCCATTCAGGCGGAAACCGCTTTTCTTCGTGGCATCGGGCACGCGCGTCGTACCTACATCTACGATGACAGCGCCCTCTTTTACCATATCAGCTGTGACGAAATCAGGCTGACCAATGGCTGCGATGATAATGTCTGCCTGACGACACTCCTCTTTCAGAGTCTTTGAACGAGAGTGACAAACGGTGACGGTGGCATCGCCATACTGTTTCTGCATCATGAGCTGAGCCATCGGCTTACCCACAATGTTGGAACGACCTAAGATCACGCATTTCTTGCCGCTGGTCTCGATGTTGTATCGCTTCAGCAAAGTAATAATTCCTAACGGAGTGGCAGAGATAAAGCAAGGCAGACCTATCGCCATACGACCCACATTGATAGGATGGAAGCCGTCGACATCCTTGCGATAGTCGATAGCCTCGATAATCTTCTGCTCATCGATGTGCTTGGGCAGAGGGAGCTGTACGATAAATCCGTCGACATCATCGTCCTTATTCAGTTTGTCGACACAGGCCA
>Ga0310694_10005414_pt1 | contig 12216 bp, 4 predicted proteins | sample 174DNAGHGhighgp2_FD_203884 | JGI IMG/M metagenome (GOLD analysis project Ga0310694, IMG submission 203884) | Sheep rumen microbial communities from Palmerston North, Manawatu-Wanganui, New Zealand - 1742 DNA GHGhigh gp2 (v2) (version 2) | ecosystem: Host-associated > Mammals > Digestive system >...
AAGCGTGCCGGCGGCATCGAGTATGCCTACGAGACGATGGAGCGCCTGCGTGCCGAGGCCAACGACGTGCTGTCACCTTATTCGCCCCACGAAACCGTGGATCAGTTGCGAGAAATCTTTGACTACGTGATTGAGCGTAGGCTATAGTGACTATAGTGACAAAATAGTGACTATAGTGGCTATAGTGTTTCATTTCAAGGCATGTTGCAGAGTTTTTTGATAGCGGGACGTGTCGAGGCCGGCTGTGACGAGGCTGGTCGAGGCTGCCTTGCTGGCCCCGTGACTGCCGCTGCCGTCATACTGCCTCCCGACTTCCACAACGACTTGATCAACGACAGCAAGCAGCTCACCGAGCGTCAGCGCGAGCAGCTGCGGCCTGTCATCGAGCGCGAGGCTGTGGCCTGGGCCGTGGCAATGGTTTCTCCCGAGGAGATTGACCGCATCAACATCCTGCGCGCCTCGATCACGGCGATGCATCGCGCCCTGGACCAGTTGAGCGTGCGCCCCGAGGGCATCCTCGTTGACGGCAACCGTTTTTTCCCTTACCATGACATTCCCCACACAACCATCGTCAAGGGCGATGGCAAGATGCTGAGCATCGCCGCTGCCTCGATTCTTGCCAAGACGCATCGTGACGAGTTGATGCGCCGCCTGGACGAGGAATATCCGCAATATGGCTGGGCGCGCAACAAGGGCTATCCCACGCCCGACCACCGTGCCGCCATCGCGCAATATGGTGCCACGCCTTATCACCGCCACACCTTCCAACTGCTGCCGCAGCCGTCGCTGTTCGACGATCTGGACTGAGGTGCTCGCTGGCGCGAGCAGGGTGTATAGTGTAGGGTGTATAGTGTAGTGGAGGCATCCGCGTTGTAGGGCCTCGCCTTATTATCGTCACACCTTCCAACTGCTGCCGCAACCGTCGCTGTTCGACGATCTCCAGGTCAATCAATCGGTTGAATTGGACTAATTGGTCTGATTAGTCTAATTGGTTAAAGAAAAAAAGGCAGGAACCCGAACAACGGATTCCTGCTTTTTAGGTTGTAACACTAGTGTCGTGTTACTGTTTCAAGATCTCATTACTGAGCCATTACCTTGTTGATCAGCATGGTAACATCGGTGATGTTGATGTTGGTGTCACCGTTCAAATCAGCATTGGTAGTGTTGATATTAGCGAAGTTCTCGGTCATAACAGCACTGATCAGGACGGTAACGTCGGTGATGTTCACAACGTTGTCGTTGTTCACGTCGCCAACCAAGCCAGCAGCCTGAGCCTCAGTGATAGCGATGGGCATAATCTGTACGGCATTGTTGTAGTAGCTTACCATACCCTCAACATCGAAGGTCTTGCCCTCGAGCTCGGTGGGATACTCGATACCGAACTGGTTGTAGATGGCCATACCGTCAGCGGTGTAGAGATACTTGGGATCATTGCCAGCGGTCAGGGTCAGACCCTTAACCAGTACGCGCTCGTTGATCTTGGTGGTGTCGATAGCAGCCTCGGTATACTCGGTGGGAACGATCTCAACGAGCTCGGCATCGGTAGCAACGAGGTCAGCGGGATACTGATACTCGTTGATGTGCTTGCGGAACAGGTGGTACTGTGCAGTCCACTCCTCGTCAAGGGTAGCACCCTCCTGGAACTCACCAACCTCGTGGCCGTAAATCAGACCATAGGCAGTGTTGTCCTTAACATACAGGTAACCACCATTCTGGTAAACAACTACTACGTTGCCGTAGAAGACGAAGTCCTTGTAATCCTGCAGGGCGTTGGCCTCGGCAAGGGTCGAAACCTCAGCGCGCTTGTAGTACTTGGCGGTAACAACGGCACTCTGTACACCCTCGAGCTCGGCATAAGCCTTAACTACGGTAGAGTCCTCGGTTACAGTGAAGGGAGCAGTGTAGAGCTGATAGCCACCATCGTTGATGTCGTAGTAAATCTGAGCACCAGCGGTCTCGCAGGAGATACTAACAACCTGGCTACCGGTAAAGCCGGTGGTACCCGGGTTGAACACGGGATCAGCAACTACGATTTCGGGCTGGTTGGGCTCGTCACCTGCTACATAGACGATGATCTCGCGAGCACGGCACTGCTTGCCCGAAGCGGTGAATGTAACTTCGGCTGCGTTGCCAATCCAAGTAGCGTTAATGCCTTCGTAAGTCAGACCCTGGTTAGTGCCGAAGGCAATCTCAGGAGAATAGTCAGTGCTGACCTCAGAACCGATGATCTCAATCTTCACGATTTTACCGTGGGTGGTCGAGAACTTGATGTTGGCATCCTTAAAGATGCGGTACTCATGATAAGTGGTAGAATTCTGAGTGTAGTTCGAGATGCGGCCATTGCTCACCTTGAAGGTGACGCGATCCTTGGTGATGGTGTATGCACCCGAAGTAGCACCTTCGGTGTTGTAACCGGGAAGGGTATCGGCAGTTACATCGAAGTCGTAAGCGTAATCATAAGCATCAGGCTTGGTAAAGGTAACGTAGGTCGTGTCGCTGTTGTCCATGCCATTCTTGTAGGCATAGGCAGCATAGGTCGAAGTCTCAGTTACATAGAAAGTACCCTCGGTAACACCATTGCTGGGGAAGAAGTCACTTACATACTCGAACTCGCCATCAACAACCTGATAGAGCTGGATCGAAGAGTTCTCGGTAGCGCAGCTGACAGTTACAGCGGTGCTTTCCTGAGTGAGCATGCCACCATTGGGGTTGAACACGGGAGCATCAACCTTGGGAGTAACAGGGGTATCCTCGCCCAGAGTAACGGTCATGCTCACGAGGCGAACCTGCTTGCCAGACACGTTGTTGGTAAACGTAATGCTAGTGCTACTGCCAAACCAGTTGCCGTTGGCATCGATCGTACCATTGTCAGCAGTGGGCCAAACAATGTACTTAGCATCGCCCAATGTGTAAGTAAAGACAATGCTGGAGATGGTTTCAGTGGCCTCAACCTTCAAGGTGTTGTTAGCATAGAAGCGCAGATTGGTGCCACTAGTGTAGTACGCAGGAGGATTGCTACCATTGTTCTTGGCATAGGTCAGAGTTACGCCATCCTTAGTCAGAGTTGCTCCGTCTAAGCTAGCGGCATTTGTGTACCCTTGCTCTGAGAAGTTGATGGTCACATCAGTACCAGCCCAAGCCGACATGGTCAGCAGGGCTAACGTGAGGAGAGAAAATAATTTCTTCATAAAAACTTGAGTAAATTAGAAGTTAATGAAATATGTTAATAAACAAAAAATGTTCATTTTTAGCGCTTTATGTTAGCGAGGCCCATTTCACGCTGCAAAGGTAGTCATATTAATTAGAATGTGCAACACTTTTAAGCGAAAAACGAAAAACTATACCATTGGGGTGATGCCCCCACGCGAAGGCGAGGCCCTACAAAAACAGGGAGGCGACCCGCACTGGGGTCGCCTCCGTTGAGGTATGACAGTTGTTGACTGTTAGTGGCTTACTTGATCACCTTGGTGGTGCGAACGGTGCCGTCGCTGTAGCGGGTGATAACGATGTTCAGGCCGTTGAAGGGCTTGTCGCTCTTGATACCCTGAGCGTTGACATAGGTCTTGCTCACCTCGTTGGCGACATTGATCTCGTTAACGCTGGTGGGGATGTTGGTCCACTCGAGGGTCGACTCAACCACATAGTACATCTGGTCGTTGGTCTCTTGGGCCCTGTTGTTGTCAACCTTCTTGTAGTAAACGCGCACGAGGAACTTGATCTGGGTGTTGGCCAGAGCGCCGAATCCCAGGAGATCCCACTCGTCACCGATGGTGATGGAGTAGTCGTTGGTGATTTCCTCGATGATGAGCTCCTTGGCGTTGCGCGGTGCGGTAGGATCGTTGACGGGGATGTTGTTGGCATTCATGGTGTAGCCGCGAACGTCGTCACAGAGTCTCCACACGCGGTACATGTAGGGCTCATAGTCCACGTTGGCCTCGATGGGCGGGATCATGTTGACGTTGATGGTGGGGTTATAGATGACGCACTTCTTGTTGTTCTCGTCTAACCACTCACCGTTGACGGTCGAACTCTTGGTACCGGTCACATGTCCGCTGATGTCAGCCACGCCGCTCTTCCAGATGGGGCTACCGTAGCTGTTCTCGCCGTCATGGTTCACGCGGTCGGTGCCGAAGGACCAGATCACGGGCACATAGGAAGCGAAGTCGTTGTACTCGCCGGTGAGCACCATGTTGTCGAACAGGTAGTGGTCGCCCTCATTATAAATCTCACCCATGTGACCCAGGCGGTTGTTCATCTCCCTGAAGGTACCGTCGGTGCGGCGCTGCAGCCTAGAAATGGTATCGGTGGGAGCGGCATTGTCACCACGCTGGATGGTGTAGTAGTAGATGGCGGGGTTGTTGACCAGCGGCATCTCGATAAGGGCATTCTTCACGCCGGGCAGCAGCTCGGGCTCGGTGTCGGCCATGATCTCCTCGAGGGTGTAGAAGCCGTCGATGGTCGAAGCGGTCTTGAGCACGGGAACCTCGACAGTGTTGGTGCCCTTGTCGCTGTCGTTGAGCAGCAGCACGTAGCCGTAGAGGCTGGGATGCTCGTTGGTGGTCGTCGACTCGTTGAACTGGTCAACGAAGAGGATGCTCGACAGGTCGATGGCGTTGTTGGCGCCAGTGTTCAGGCCACCGCTGGTGGTAATGGGCACGTTGTAGCCGGCCAGGGGCTCCTGGTTCTCATACTCGATGTTGTAGAACACACCGCCGAAGGTTGCAGCAACCGAGAGGTTGAGCTGAGCAACGGGGATCATCACGTCGGGGTTAGCGGTGTCGAAGCGGTAGAGCGTGAACTCGTTCTCACCGGCCTGTACGCGCTCGGTGGTGAGTGCGTTGAGCATGTCCTCGTTCTTCAGTGACAGGAAGTTGCGGTAGTAGTTCATCTCCTCCTCGGGCACGAAGTCGCTCTCGTAGTGGTCGCCCACCAGACCCAGGAAGTCGTTGGTGCCGGGGATAATCACGTCATCGATATTGCTCCAAGCCTCGAAGGCATCGTTCTCGGTGGCATAGCCGTGCACGATGTAGTTGATCGTGTAGCTGTGCTCTTCCTGAGGCACCTGATAGGTGTAGGTGGTCTCGGTGGTGTTGGTAAGCAACTGGTAGGACTGGTTACCGAACTCGTCGGTAATGACGATATAGACGGTGTAGGTCTGGGGTACCTCGCTCTTGACAATGGTGTTGAGGGACGAGGTCCAGTCGAGGGTTACGTCGTAGGTCAGCTCCTGATCGGCGGGAGCGGCGTTGGCATCGAGAAGGATGGTGTACATACCTACCTCGGGCTGGTGGCTCGGGCTGTAGTTACGCTGATTATAGACACCACGGTTGTCAGGAATAAAGATAATCATGCCGGTCATCGACTTCTCCTCGGTGCTGTTCTTGCCGGCCATCGAGAAGTAGTGCTCGAAGTGTATTACTGATGTACAGTCGTGGATAACGGGATAAACCTCACCCTCGTTCATCTTCTCATAGAAGTCGTTGATGGTGGCACCAGTGTCGTTTGTGGTGGGGCTGTACTCCTCAAACATGTTGTAGAAGGGAGCATAGGGTGCGCCAGCATAAGCCTCACTATCTTGTTGGGGTGGGCAATAGTAGGTCTTACCCTTACCGATGATGAAGAAGCGGTTAAACTCACCCTCAATGTTGAACATCGTACCCTGGTTGTTGCCGCTACCGACGCGCATGCCGTCGGTGAGCAACTTGATGGACTGGATGTTGTTCCTGAAGTAGGTAATCAGGTCGCTCTTGCTCTCGGTTCTTGTACCAGGAGCGGTGGCGTAGTTTTTCAGCTTCACCAGGAACAGGGTGTGGCCGTCCTCGTTGGGGGCGGTCACATCGGTAATGCCCCATCCCGGATCAGTCTTGGTGTAGGAGTAGAAAAGCAAGCCATGCCTAGTATAATAGAACTGCTCACCATAGTAAACAGACGAGTTAGTGAAGCCGCTGTGCTTGATGCCAGGGATCTCGGGGTTGGTGTAAACCCACTTGAGCATGTCAAACATCTGATAGGGATCGGTCACCTCGTCCACCAGGCTGGCGGTCTGAGTCTGACCATTGGCGTTGGTCCAAGTGTAGGTCTTGGCTGCATACCAATCATAGTCATGGGTGGCTTCAGAGGCCCTCATGGGGGCATTCAGCGTAGGGGAAGCTGAATTGGGGAAGAAAAAGCCCTCATCCTTTACCTGACCCTGTGCGATGGCACTGGTTCCTAGCAACAACATCGCAGCTGCCAGAAACATGAAATTGTTTTTAGTCTTTTTCATAATACTTGGGTGTTAAAAAGTTAGTAATTAAATAATGTATTATACCAGCTTGTGTATTTGCTTGTTGCATTCTTAGGATTTCGTTTTTTCAAGGATAGCTGTTGTGGGGTACAACCTGGTTATGGAGCATGCTATAAAGAAAAAATGAAATCACTTTGATATTTCGCTACAAAAGTAGTGGTTTATTTTTAAACAGCAAAATTTTTTCATGATTTTAGTTTGAGATTTTAAGTTGGAAAATTACGATAAAACTACGAATTACGCTTTTTGAAACTACGAATTATTCTGATTGAACTGATTTTGGCATCCGCGTTCATATTGAAACTGCGGATTACTCTGATTGAACTGATTTTGGCATCCGCGTTCATATTGAAACTACGGATTATTCTGATTGAACTGATTTTGGCTTCCGCGTTCAAATTGAAACTACGAATTACTCTGATTGAACTGATTTTGGCATCCGCGTTCAAATTAAAACTACGGATTATTCTGATTGAACTGATTTTGGCATCCGCGTTCAAATTGAAACTACGGATTACTCTGATTGAACTGATTTTGGCATCCGCGTTCAAATTGAAACTACGGATTACTCTGATTGGACTGATTTTGGCATCCGCAGGGTGCTCGCTTGCGCGAAGACGCTAAGAATTTTTAGGATTGCTCGCTTGGGCTCGCAAGAAATCAAAAAAACGTTTTATGCCATCCGAGTTCATTAACCCTTAACCTTTAACCTTTAATCTGCGAGCGCCAGCGAGCACTACACATTATTTAAAAAAACATGGGGCGCGCAGTCGCGGCGGGCCCCATGTCGGCATTTTGTTATAACGTGGTCAAAATGCTATTATTCAATAAATGCTTATTTTTTCATTCATCTCATTTTAAGCAAAGTATAATGTCTTGCTTAATGCATCACCTTGGTGGTGCTGCTGGTGCCATCGCTGTAGCGGGTCACGATGATGTTGATACCGTCGAAGGGCTTGTTGCTCTTCATACCCTGAGCGTTGTAATAGGTCACGCTCACGATTTCACCATGAGAGTTGTTGACATAAACGCCCTGGATGAAGGTCGGGATCTCGTCATCGGGATCACCGTCACCCTCAACGCCATAGTAGCCGTTGTCGCCAGCGGCACGCAGGCCCATCAGGTACATACCGTTCTGCTGATCTTGGTGCAAGGCATTACCGGTTGACCTGTAGTAGAAGCGAACGTAGATCTTGATGTCTTTGGCCTTGAGCGAGTCGGGAGCAGCGAAGAGCATGTTCACCTCCTGAGGTGCGGTCCAGTGAACATCGCCATCAACGGTTTCAGTATCCGTGACTTTCAGCTTGTGGAAGACCGTCACGTTGTCAGCATCGCCGTCAGCGATGTTGTCGCTACCTTGGTCGGTAATCTCCTCTTCCCAAACGAGGAACGGGGTGTTGGCGGGGATGATGCCGGTGCCCTCGAAGTGGGTGCCGGGACGATTGTCAAGATCATCGGGATCGCCTTCAACCCATACGAAGTCGCGCAGAATGTCCTTCTCGCTCTCTACCCAAACACGGAACATGTAGGGCTCATACTCGATGTTGCTTACCTCAGGATTGGGCAGGTAGCCCCAAGCCTGGAGGTCGGTGATCATGTAGATGCTGCAAGGAACATCGCCTTCGGTCCAATTGGTGGAGCCGTTCTTGCCTTCCTGACGCTCCAGTTTGGGCTTGCCAATGAGCTCGACCTTACCAACACCAGTCTTCCAAATGGGCGAACCGTAGCTGTTGTTCAGGTGGTCGTTCTCGTAATTGAGACGCGTGTTGGCAGGGTCATTACCGTGGGTCCAGATAATGGGCACGTATGCGAAGTAGTCACCGTTATCATACTTACCGTAGTGCTTGCCGTCAACACCCTGGGGTGCGCTGGCAGGCAACACAACGTCGATGCTATCGAAGCGGGTCATCGCACCGAAGTTGAACGGTTCATTCACGGGGAGGAAGTACTCACTGAACTCCACATACCTTGCACCGTCGTTCTGCAACTCAGACAGACTGATGAAGTCGGCGTCCTCACGGCTATTGCGGCTGCGGTCCAGCGTGTAGTAATAAATCTCGGAGCTCTGCTCCAGTTGCATTTGAACATCGGCGTTCAGCAGGCAGGTATCAACAATCTGGCGCAGGGTATCCTTAAGCACATCCTGTTCGGTGTAGTAGCCCCATACTTTAGAGCGCGTGAGCTGCACGGGGATGATGTGCTCATTGGTGTTGCGCAGCGGAGTGATGAGCTTAGTCGGGTTCTCGCTCATCTTGTAGATGTACTTCGGTGCCTGATTGTTGTTGGCAGTCGAAGCAGTGAAGCGGTCAACAAACATCAGGTACTGGTTCCAGTTGATCACCTGGTCGTCGTTGTAGGTACCGGGCAACTCGGTCCAACCTCCAGCCTCCGGGTTAAAGTTGACGGGCGGAACCACAACGGTGGTGGTATAGCTGCTCATGGAGTGGTCACCGTCTTGGATCTGGGCGGTCACGGTCACGGTCACAGTGTATTCCTCGGTGGTACGCTCCAGATAGTAGGGACTGGTTACCTCCTGACCGTCGATATACATGTGTACATTGCCTTCACCTGAGCCGGTTACTTGAACAGTTGCATCAAGCACCTGGCTGGCGACGCTGGGCGTCGGGGTGGGGGTGAGCGGTGAGGCCTCGACAGTGATGGTCTGAGTCGTCGGGTCGCTGACGAGCTTGCCCTCGGCCTGAGCGGTCGCAGTGGCAGTCACGGTCTGGTTGTTTTCACCGCGGCCCACGGGGATGGTCACGCTGCCATTGCCGGTAGCTGTTTGGCCACCCACGGTCAAGGTCACCTCGGCGTTGGGATCACTGGCAGGAGCAGTTGCCGTGATGTAGTAGTAAGCCCCATCCTGGGTGTAGGAAATCGTCGGTGCGTCGGTCTTTTGCTTAGCGCTCCTGAAGATCAGCTGAACGGCAAGGTCGCCAGGACGGTCGGTGTTGCCAGATCCTGAAGTTCCGTCGTTCCACCAACCCTGTTCGTAAGAAGAACCGTCGTAGGCATACATATAGGACGTGTGGTCATGACCAGTGCTGTTGCTGTTAACAGCCTGAGGTGCATGGCTCGTGCTGGCCAACTGATAATAGGTATAGCCAATATACAGGTCGGTGATGGTGTCGCCCGATACCTCGAAGACAACAGGTTCATCAAGGAAGTAGTCATGCCACTGACCTCCGGCAAGTTCCAGATACTCAGGAATGTAGGTACTGCCAATGTATCCGAAGGTGGCCCTGGGAAGGAAGGTGCTGTTGGTACCTGACGTACCCGAAGCTGAGGAGCCAGAGGAATAGATGCTGACGTTAGTACTCTGGTTGTTGCCGTAGAAGTAGCCACGAGACCACTGACCTGAAGTGCCGTCGTTATTATAACCGGGGCAGGAAACCTGTACCAACAGGTTGCCGCCAGTATAGGTGAACGGCGTATTAAAGGTGAACGTCCATGCGGTGGCATTGGCATCTGCCGAGGTAATTCTCTTCGAGGCCACAGCGGTCAGATCGCTGGGCGTGATCTTTGAGCCACTGAAGTAGCTTGTGGTGGTGTTACCCAAACTCATCGTTACGGTACTGCCGTAGAAGGGGATACCTGTACCGTTCTCGGGATAGAACGTAATCGAGGTGATTTGTGCACCAGAGGCCAGACCAAGCTGGTTGGCGGAATAAATCATCTGGTTCCTGTAGCCTACGTCCTGCATATAGCCGTAAGCAGGCAAGTAGCCATCGGTCGTAGCATTGCTGCCCACCTCAATGGTGCCACCCTCTCCGGTGGTGGTCCTTTCAACGGTAACGACGATGCTGGAACAACCAGTATCGTCTGATGCGTTGAAGGTCACGCTCGATGTGCTACCAGTCCAGGTGCCGACATTGCTGCTAGTAGTATAACTACCACCACCAGATAACAACGACAAACGGGTAACTGGATAATAAGTAGCATTATTACCATTAAACACGATCTTGGTGATGTTGCCCTCGATCGTGGAAATGGTGACAGTACCGTTTAAATACATAGCGGAATAAGATGAACTACCCAATTCATCCGTGCCTGAAGTAATTGTCACACCATCATTGGTCAGGGTGTTGGTTGAACTGGAGGCTTTCGTGAAGGTCACGTCAGTTGTGGTGGTTACAGTTGTGGGGGTGCCACCAGTGTTGTGGCCGATTGCACCGAGTTCCCACGTGTGGCGATAATCTGCTTTGTCCCAATAGCTGTCGTTACCGGGCCATGCCATAAAGTTATAGACTCTTGTAGCGGTTGAACCAGCCAAAGCGAAACGGAAACCGATAATCGTGTCACCCAGGTGGCTTGCATATTCGCTGCTAGGCAACTGAACCAAGGCTGTTACTTCTTGTGCCGAAGTATAATAACCGCCATAGCTAATACCAGTGGCATCAAAGTCGTCGGTCGTGTAGGGGCCGAACAGGTACTCGTCCGATGCCAGGGTAGGCATGCGTAATTGGCCCGTGGGGGCATGCTTATAAGCCATGCCCGTGGGGTTGAAGTTGAATCCACCCAGCTTATTGGCGGGCAGTCGTTGCGCGTTAAGCGACATCGAGAGCAGCGTCATGGCTGCCAAAATCATATATATCTTTTTCATCGCTTATGTCGTGTTTAATCGTTAGGAATTGTTTGATACCCGTTGGGGATCTCAATATTGTTGACACCCGTAGTTACCTGAGTGTTGTCATAGTAGCGGATGCGGTAGTAAACTTTCTTGCCGATGGCTTTGACCTCGAGCACGGCAACACCGGTATTATCACGCCACAGGGTATAGCTGGCCGTCTGATCAGGCCACTCGGTCTTGAGTTGTCGCATCGTCATACCCGTACCATGCGAGAGGTTGGTGGGATACAGGTAGTTGCGGTAGTAGTTCTTCTCCTCATTGATCACGAAGTCGCTCTCGTAGCGCTCACGGTAGAGCACCATGAAGTCAAACAGACCAGGAATCTGCACGTCATCAAGGTTACTGTAGGTGTAGAAGACGCCATTGTTAGGATAGTTGTTGGTGGCCTCGGTGGGATAAGCCAAGACCACATAGGTAATCTGCTGGCTGCCCAAGGTCTGAGGCACATCGTAGGAGTAAGTCAGCGTCTCTGGGTTCACCAGAGTGTCCAACGGGTGATAAATGCGGTTACCCTGCTCGTCGAATGTCACCGTATAGAGGATATAGGTCTGATTCACAGTGTTGTTGACCATATCGTTCAGCGTCGAGCTCCAGTCGAGGGTGACGGTGTAGGTGCTGTCCTGGGCATAGTGTGAGCTGGGCTCGGTCTCGGCCGTCAGGAAAGCCCTGTACAGACCCACCTGGGGCTGATGGCCCTCCTCGTAGTTACGTGAACCACTTTTAGACCTCAAGTCGGGGATGTAAAGCACGATAGGCGATACAGACTTGTAAACGGTGGTGTCGTGGCCATACATCGAGAAGAAGTGCTCGTAACCAAGCACGGTGGCGCAGTCGTGAACAACAGAATAGTATTCACCATTGTTCCACATGTTCTGATAAAGGTCAGGAGTCTCATCGCCAATCGCTGTGGTTGTGGGACTGAATTCCTCATACATCACGTAGAAAGGCCCATAGTTGTAAGCGCCAAAACCTTTAGATGCATCGGCCTTATAAGTGGCGGTCTTACCTTTGCTGATAAAGTAGAAGCGGTTCAACACGCCTTGGTAGGCGAAAACGGTACCCGAGGTCGTGTCGCCAGGATTCTCGCCCACACGCAGACCGTCGGTCAACAACTCGATGGACTGGAAGTAGTTTGTAAACAGGTCTGTCAGGTCCTTCTTAACATACGTTTGGACGTCACTGGTCGACAATGTTCCTGCATAATCTTTAACCTTTACCAAGAAGACGGTGTAGGCATTCTTAAGAGGAGCAGAAATTTCATCGCGGGTTTCACAATAAGTGGTGTAAATGTAACCTGTAC
>Ga0310694_10005415_pt1 | contig 12215 bp, 8 predicted proteins | sample 174DNAGHGhighgp2_FD_203884 | JGI IMG/M metagenome (GOLD analysis project Ga0310694, IMG submission 203884) | Sheep rumen microbial communities from Palmerston North, Manawatu-Wanganui, New Zealand - 1742 DNA GHGhigh gp2 (v2) (version 2) | ecosystem: Host-associated > Mammals > Digestive system >...
CTGGCAAGCTACGCTTCCATGGTCAAGTTCCCCATCAAGCCGTACTTCGAGAAGAAGCACATCGCCCTGGGCGATCTCAAGGCGGTGCACATCCAGAAGTTCTACACGGATCAACTGGAGCGGGTTTCGCCCAACAGCGTCATCCACTATCACGCCGTGATCCACAAGGCGCTGAAATACGCCGTGAAGGTGGAACTGCTGAACGCCAACCCGGCGGATCGGGTGGAGCTGCCCAAGAAGGAAAAGTTCCTCTCCGATTACTACGACGGGGACGAGATCAACCGCCTGTTCGAGCTGGTAGAGGGCACCGACCTGGAATTGCCCGTCAAGCTGGCAGCTTTCTACGGGCTGCGGCGCAGCGAGGTGATCGGCTTGAGATGGTGCGCGGTAGACTTTCAGAAGAACACCATCACCATCGACCACACCGTGACCGACGTGGAGATGGACGGCAAAAAGGTGGAGGTGGCGTCGGACACCACCAAGACCAAATCCAGCCTGCGCACGCTGCCGCTGGTGCCGCAGTTCAAGGAGCTGCTGCTGCAAAAGAAAGCCCAGCAGGAGGAATACCGCAAGGTCTGCGGCCGGAGCTATTGCAAGGACTACCTGGATTACATCTGCGTCAATCCCCTGGGAGAGCGCATCAAGTGCAGCTACCTGACGTCGGGGTTTCCCAACTTTCTGGAGCAGCATGGCATGCGGCGGATACGCTTCCACGATCTTCGTCACAGCTGTGCCAGCCTGCTGCTGGCCAACGGCGTGCCCATGAAGCAGATCCAGGAATGGCTGGGCCACAGCGACTTCTCCACCACGGCCAATGTGTACGCGCATCTGGATTACCACTCCAAGATCACGTCGGCGGAGGCAATCCTGACGGGGCTCAAAATGCAGCCGGAAGCGTGAGAATCCAAAAATGCAAGAAAAGCAGCTGTTTTTGAAGCGATTTTGTGCAGCGGACGGATGCGGGGAGGACCCGCAAACCCAGGCGGGACAACGGTTTCGGCCGATTACGAGTTCTCTCCTCAGTTCTCTCCCGAGTTCTCTCCTGAAAGGGGCAAAACGGCAAAAAGAAAGCGGCGCCGGGGCCGTAAGTTCGAACAGGAAAAGCGGCCCCAAAAACGTGAAAACCCGCATGAACACTGGGTTTCATACGGGTTGGGCGATGGCGGAGGCGGTGGGATTCGAACCCACGAGGGCTTTCACCCTACCTGATTTCGAGTCAGGGCCGTTATGACCACTTCGATACACCTCCAGGTGTATTTCACCCCAAAATCATCTCCCGGAAAAAGGAGAGAACTTTGGGAGAGAACTTTGCCCCTCTTTCGCCCGGGGGCATCCGGAAAGCCTTATCAATCAAGGCTTTCCGAAAAGGGAGTGCCGCGTGAATGGATCGATTTCGAGTCAGGGCCGTTATGACCACTTCGATACACCTCCAGGGCAGGATGTATCATAGCGCATCGGGGCGGATTTGTCAAGGAAAATCCGGTGAAGGAACGGATGCGGGGCGGGAGCCTCTTGCAAAATAAAGGGAATCTGGTATAATAGAGGCATCAATCCAGGAAAGAAGGAAAGGCATTATGGCAAAGCAGTTTATCGTGGAAACCTCCGCCCGTCACGTGCATGTGACGCAGCAGGACCTGGAAACCCTCTTCGGCAAGGGCTATCAGCTCACGCCCAAGAAATATCTTTCCCAGCCCGGCCAGTTCGCTTCCGAGGAGCGGGTGGACGTGGTGGGCCCCAAGAAGACCCTCTCCCGCGTCAGCATCCTGGGCCCGGTGCGGCCGGAAACCCAGATCGAATTGAGCCTCACCGACGCCCGGTCCATCGGCGTGACCGCCCCCATCCGGGAGAGCGGCGACGTGAAGGGCAGCGGCGCGTGCAAGCTGGTGGGCCCCTGCGGCGAAGTGGAAGTGGCCGAGGGCGTGATCGCCGCCAAGCGGCATATCCACATGACCCCCGAGGACGCCCAGGAATTTGGCGTAAAGGATAAGGACGTGGTGTGCGTGAAGGTGAACACCGAGGGCCGCGCCCTGATCTTTGGCGACGTGGTGGTGCGGGTGAGCCCCAAGTATTCCCTGGCCATGCACATTGATACCGACGAATCCAACGCGGCCGGCTGCGGCGGCAACGTGATGGGCGAGATCGTGTAACAGAAAACAAAAGAATAAGCGGGGCGTCCTGCCGGGATTCCGGCCCGGGCGCGCCCGCTTTTTTGTATCATTCATCCGTTTCCGGGGAAGCAGTCGGCCACCATCCCGGCGCGCCGCAGATGGAGCAGGGCAGCAGATTGCGGTACCCTTCGCTGCTGAGAAGCGCGAAGGGGATGGGGGAGAGAGGCAGGTATTCAGAAGATACGCAAGGGCAATTCCGATCGGCGTGATAATACCTTCCGCCGCGGGGATTGAAATAAACGGTCTTCGGCGCCTCCCGGGCCGTTTCATCCTGGTCTTCGGGCAGCGCGTCATGGTCTTCTCCGGACGCGATGGCGTAGCGGTACACTTCTCTCCCTTTCCGATCCACAAACACCATGTCGGGATACTGCTCGATTCGGCCCAGGCCGCCATGGAATTCCCGGCAATACCCATCCACGGGCGGGAAAGCCCATTGGCCCTTTTCGTCAATGAAGCCCTCTTTTCCGGTGGCGTATTCAACTGCCGGAAACAGCCCTTCGGAAAACTCTTCGCCCCAGATTTCGTCATACACTTGAAAAATCGGCGGCGTGAGGATTTCGCCCCGGTCGTTGAACAGGCCTACGGCATTTCTGCCATGATCCGCCATTTGGCTGAGACGCACCAGATAAAACGCCACGCCGTTTTCCATAAAGTCGCCTGCAATACGCAAACCCTCTATTTCAAGCCTGAACGCTTCTTTTCCCTCTTTGTTCACAAACGCAATGAAGCCTTCATCCGGCGCCGCGCAGCGGATCAGGCCGTGGGACAGGTACTCGCTGCTGTCATAGGAATCCGCTATATCCCATCGGGTAAACGCCACGGTTCCGTCCGGCGTGATCATTGCGTATTCCCCGTTTGCCTGCTTTACGCAGGCCAGGCCTTCGCTGAACTCATAAGCCCATTGATACTTTGGCTCGATCACGGCGTTTCCCTGCATGTCGATATACCCGCACAAATCCGTCTCACTGTTCCATACGGGGGCCAAGCCGTCGGAGAAATACCCGGTGGCATAACAGTTTTCCGGCAGGGGGATTTCCCGGCCCGTCCGGTCGATCAGCAGCCATCCGTCCGCTGTTTTTGCATCAGCCGGCATGACCATACAGGAATCCCCCATGAATTCCCGGCTGTGAAAGGGATCATATTGGCAGGGGATCACGATTTCCCCGGTGGCGCGGTTGGCAAAGCCCAGCTTGCCATCCATGACCACGCCGATCAGCTCCGGGTCCATGTCAAAATAGAATTCGATGTCCACCCCGTCATAAATCAGGCCGGAGAAAAAGCCGGAGGGAATATCGAAAAAGCCCTGCTTGTTTTTCCCGTCAACGAAGCCTGAAAACCAGTATACCCCGGTATCCCGCCCGCCTGCGTAGTTTGCTCCTTCGTCGGTGGACAAAACGTCGTTATACTCCGGCGGCACCACCCATTGGCCGCTGGCGTCAATGACGCCGGCAAGCCCCTCAGGGGGCATCCATTGCCCGTTGGGCAGATGATAAGTTCCAACATGGTCTTTATCCGGCACGAAGCCGTCCGGATACTGGCAGGCCAGGGCGTAATCGCCCCGGAAATCCTCCGCCCAGGCGAATGTGCAAGGGATCACCAGGTTTCCCCGGCTGTCGATGTACCCCCACAGACCGTTTTCGCCTTTTACGGCGAAAAGGGGTCTCCCTTCCTCTGCGTGAACTGAAAGCGGCAGCAGGCACAGCGCAAGCAGCAGGATCCATATGCGTTTCATAAGCGGCCTCCTTCCATGGGTTGAGCGGGTGTTCTTTCTTTCTTGATTATAAGCATATTTTACCATTCCGGTTTCGCCGCTGTCAATGATGGGCGGCCTGTTGGGACGAAAATTTACAATTCGTCCGGTTTCATGCATGGGAATGGATTCTATATGAAAAGCCGGGCTGTGAAGGCCCGGCGATTCATATAATCAGTTACCTTGGGAGGCTGCCTCATCAGTCACTTTCGGTGTCCACCTCATTAGTCGCCTTGGGAGGCCACCTCATTAGTCGCCTTGGGAGGCCACCTCATCAGTCACCTTCGGTGCCCACCTCATCAGTCACCTTCGGTGACAGCTTCCCCTCAAGGGGAAGCCTTTTGGTATAGCCTTCCCCTTGAGGGGAAGGTGGCCCGGAGGGCCGGATGAGGTGCGTTTCCCGGAGCGCTGGATGAAATAGCCTTCCCCTTGAGGGGAAGGTGGCCCGGAGGGCCGGATGAGGTGCGTTTCCCGGAGCGCTGGATGAAACAGCCTTCCCCTTGAGGGGAAGGTGGACCGAAGGGCCGGATGAGGTGCATTTCCCCATAGCGCCGGAACGTTCCCCATAGCGCCGGATCAATGAGCTTTTTTCAGCCAGACGATCCCGATCCTTTCAGGCGCAGCGATTGTTTGGAATATCTGATTTATTTCTCAACTGCCCCGCAGATATAGGCAACAGGCAGTTCATTTTCGCCGATTGTCTGTACGTCGCATTGCAGCATCACGCCGTCCATTACGCAGAAAGGAGATAAGGCGCACATATCCTCCCAGGCGCCGTGCCCGCCCGTGATGCAGGGAAGGAACGCCTGCTCGTCCGTGTCCGGCCTCACGATGGCGTCGTACAGCGGGAACAGGTGCATACAGGCGCTGACGGTATCGCCGCTCAGGCAGGACAGGGTGGCGATGCGCAGGATTTCCCCTTTGCCGTCGGTGTATAAAATCAGCGTGCAGTCGTCCCACTTGATTTGATACATCCGGCCGTCCATCGCGTTCTGCCATGTTTCCGGCAAAACGGGCGCGGTGACGAAACTACTCATGGGGCCGTTTTCCGCCGCCGCTTTCAGCCGCGCGAGCAAGCCTTCCACGGACTGCTCCGGATGAATGCTTTCCATTCCGTCCGGATCAAAGGGAACGTAGCCGCCTGCGATGGGCAAATCTTCTGCGAAAGTGATCCGCCCGTAGGGGCGATCCCTATCATTCATGCCGTATGCAAGCTGATAGCCGTTTTCGATCCAGAGGGGAAGCGGCTCCTTGGTGAACCAGTCCTGGGCGTGATCCTCCATGAACACGATCTGCATCACGTATTTCCCGTATTCTCCGTACTGCGCCGCCGCCCAGTAAGCCGCGCCGGTGAGCACCTGCACGTCAGGGATGCATTCCTTTACAAAGCCGGTCAGGGTCACTTCCCGGATCAGGCCGTCCGCGGTATTGTCCGTGGTTTCGACCTGTATGGTCACATACCCCATGTCCAGAAAATGCAGCCAGCGCCCATTGGACCAGACGGCGTCGGAAAACTGCACGTCCTCATCCCAGTTCTTTTTGACAAAGATCGTGAATACTGTGGAAAAATCCTCCCAGCGGCGCTGCTGAGGCTCGCTTTCCACGCCCAGGATGCCCACCGCGGCATCGCTTTCCAGAGAACGGATCTGCATGGCGGCGGTTTCGCCCGCCTCAGCTTCGATCAGCCGGGGCTGATCCTGTTCTGCAGCGGCGGCGGAGAGGAGAAGAGCGAACAGAGCCAGCATGGATATGAGTTTTTTCAGCATAGGATACGCCTCCCTTGTATTCCTTTTGCTCCCATTGCAAGCAATTCCTTTATTATGACGATCCGGGAGGGGGAATTGTTACATCAAAAAGCAAAAAACATCATATAACGCAAATCCTGGCTCTGCCGCATATCAGATGGCGATCGTTGTTATTGTACAACGAGCTGTCGGAAGCATTCGCTTTTCCTTACGCCTGCCGGCCGATGGTGGCCTTGATGCGGCGCACGCCGGCGGAGGAGGATTCTTCCTTCTGGATCTTGAAGGAGACCAGGTCGCCGGTGTTGGAGGCGTGGGGGCCGCCGCAGATTTCCTTGGAATACTGGCCCATGGTGTACACCTTCACCCGCTCGCCGTACTTGCTTTCAAACAAGCCCATGGCGCCCTGGGCCTTGGCCTCTGCCACGGTCATTTCTTCCATGGTGACGGGCACCTTGGCGTCGATGGCCACGTTGACCAGCCGCTCCACCTCGGTCAGCTCCTCGGGGGTCATCTTGCGGCCGAAGGTAAAGTCAAAGCGCAGCCGCTCGGCGGTGATGTTGCTGCCCTTCTGATGCACTTCGTCGCCCAGGACCTTGCGCAGCGCGGCCTGGAGCAGGTGCGTGGCGGTGTGCAGGCAGGCGGTCTGCTCGCTGGCGTCGGCCAGGCCGCCCTTGAAGCGCTGCTCCGCGCCGGCATGGCTGGTTTCCTGGTGCTGCCTGAAGCGCTCCGCGAAATCCTTTTCGTCCACGGTCAGGCCCTTTTCGGCGGCCAGTTCCTTGGTCATTTCGATGGGGAAGCCGTAGGTGTCGTAGAGCTTGAAGGCGCTGCGGCCGTCCAGCACGCTCAGGGTGGACAGGCGGTTTTCGATGGCGGCCTTGAGGGCGTTCAAATCGCCCTTTTGCGCGGCCTCGATGATGGGCAGCATGTCGGGGGAGGGGCGCAGCTTCTTGGTCTGGGCGTGATTCTGCGCGCAGGCCACGGGGTCGGCGTCGGCCAGGATGCTCTCCAGCAGGCTGCGGGTGTTCACCACGTTGTTGTACACTTTTTCAAATTCCTTTTCTCCCTGCTTTAAGGTGCGGGCGAAGCGGTCCTCCTCCAGTTTCAGCTGCTCCAGCACGAAGGCGCTGTTTTCGGTGAGCTCGGGGTACACTTCGCTGTACTGGTCGATGATCACCTGGGCGATCCTGCCGGTGAAGCCGGCCTCCATGCCCAATTGCATGGCGTAGCGCACGGCGCGGCGGATCAGGCGGCGCAGGATATAGCCCTGGTCCACGTTGGAGGGAGACACGCCCCGGGGGTCGCCCAGGATGAAGGTGGCGGTGCGCATATGGTCGGCGATGATGCGGAAGGCCTTGGTGGTTTCCTCGTCCGCGCCGTATTCCTTGCCGGACAGTTCGGCGATCTTGTTGAGGATGCGCTCGAAAATATCGGTTTCATACACGCTCTTTTTGCCCGTCAGCACGCACACGGTGCGCTCCAGGCCCATGCCGGTGTCCACGTTCTTTTGCTCCAGGGGGATGAATGAGCCGTCCTGCTGCTTGTTGTACTGCATGAACACGTCGTTCCAGATTTCCAGGTACGCGCCGCACTTGCAGGCAGGGGAACAGTTGGGGCCGCAGGGCTCCTTCACGATCATGAACATTTCGGTGTCCGGGCCGCAGGGGCCGGTGATGCCGGCGGGGCCCCACCAGTTGTGCTCCTTGGGCAGGTAGAACAGGTGATCGTCCCTGACCCCGCAGGAGCGCCACAGGTTGGCCGCTTCCTCGTCCCGGGGGCAGTCGCTGTCGCCCTCGAACACGGTAAAGGCCAATTTGTCCTTGGGAATGCCCAGCCATTCCTCGCTGGTCAGAAATTCCCAGCTCCAGGGGATCATTTCCTTCTTGAAATAGTCGCCCAGGCTCCAGTTGCCCAGCATTTCAAAGAAGGTCAGGTGGCTCATGTCGCCCACGTCGTCGATGTCGCCGGTGCGGATGCACTTTTGCACGTCGGTGAGGCGGTTGCCGGCGGGATGCTTCTGGCCCAGCAGATAGGGCACCAGGGGATGCATGCCTGCGGTGGTGAAGAGCACGGTGGGGTCGTTCTCGGGGATCACGGAGGCGGAGGGGATCACGGCGTGGCCCTTCTGCTGGAAGAATTTCAGCCAGAGGGAGCGCAGGCCGTCGGCGGTCATGGCTTTCATGGGAATCAGTCTCCTTTTCTGAAATAATAAGTAAGTGTGCCTGCTCTTTCCTTTTGAAGACGAACAGACACACTGTATTCGCGGTACCACTTCAATTGATGCTTTCGCATCCACCTCGTTTGCTGGTAACGGGAGCCCCCGATCCGCCATACCGGCTCAGCGCTTTCCGGCGGATGGCTCGGCAGCGGCCCTTCTTCTTTCTCCGCGCCGGGCTTGCACCGTCCCCGGCTCGCTTATCGGATCAGCGAAAGAATTTTTCTGCCTCAAAGCCGTTTGAAATTGACCTGCACAGTATACCGCGGCGAAAGAAATCTGTCAAGCGCGGAGTGCTCCGCCTTTGAAACATCGGCCGATCAGCCGGCGGTTTTTTGCCGGAATTAGTAGCATCCGGCCATTCCTCCACCAGATTTTGCGTCATGGAAAAGGAACGGCGGAAAGACACGGAAAAATCACGGAAAAATCTTATTTTTTTCGCGAAATAATGTTGACATTTGGTGCTTCCGATGCTATTATGATACAGTTGTCTGCATTATGCGGACAGCTTTCCTGCGGCCTTTCAATGCGGAGGGATGGTATGCCGGAGAGGCTGAAAAAACGGGGGATGCGCGTGGTAGGCGCGCGGCAGGTGCTCAGAGCCCTGAAGGACGGAAGCGCACAGGAGGTTTTCCTGGCGCTGGACGCCGCGCCTCCGCTCCGCCAGCAGATCGAGCGGGCTGCCAAAGAAAGCGGCGTGCCCCTCACCACCGTAGCCGCCATGGAGGAGCTATCCCAGCTCTGCCGGGTGGACGTGCCCTCCGCCGCAGCGGCGGTCATCAAGGCCGGGACCGCAGAAACTGTATCCGGTTAACAGGTTTGGCACTGGAAATCCATCGGACAAATCCGCCGGATGCGTCGAAGGCCGGCTAAGGCTTCGACTCCGAAAAATGGGAACCTCCATTTTTCGGCCAAAGTATGACTATATATTCCCGAGGGTTGCGGGGATGTTATAGGAGGAGACCGGTCACCGGCTCCGAACAATTATCAGGAGGTGCTTCCATGCCCACGATCAATCAGTTGATCCGCAAAGGAAGAGTCAAGGTTGCCAACAAGTCAACCGCGCCCATCCTGCAGGGTTGCCCGCAAAAGCGCGGCGTGTGCCTGAGCGTTAAAACCACCACGCCCAAGAAGCCCAATTCGGCTCTGCGCAAGATTGCGAGAATCCGTCTGACCAATTCCATCGAAGGTACCTGCTACATTCCCGGAATCGGTCATAACCTGCAGGAGCACTCCGTCGTGCTGATCCGCGGCGGCCGTGTGCGCGATCTGCCCGGCGTGCGCTATCACATCATCCGCGGCGCGCTGGACACGGCCGGTGTTGCCAAGCGCAACCAGGGCCGCTCGCTCTACGGCGCTAAGCGCCCCAAGAAATAAGCCTGATTTCCGTCGCATGGGCCGCTGGGCTGCGCCCGGAGAGAAACAAGGCGCCCGCGGGAAGGAACACCCGCCGGAGAGACCGGTTTTCTCAGGCAGCAGCGCACCGACAGCGGAGAAGCATGATGCTGACATGCTTTGGTCGGCCCGATGGAAACGAGAGCTACCATTTTGAGGAGGGAACTACATGCCCCGTCGTGGATTTATCCCCAAGCGCGAAGTGCTCCCCGATCCCGTGTACGGGACCGTCGTGGTCACTAAGCTCATCAATCAGATCATGCTCGACGGCAAGCGCGGCGTGGCCCAGCAGGTCTGCTACAATGCCTTCGAAATGATTAAGGAAAAGACCGGCAAAGAGGCCAACGAAGTGTTCCAGCTTGCGCTGAACAACGTGATGCCTCAGCTGGAGGTCAAGGCCCGCCGTGTGGGCGGCGCCACCTATCAGGTGCCTGTGGAGATCCGGCCCGAGCGCCGGCAGACCCTGGCCCTGCGCTGGATCGTGGATTTCTCCCGCAAGCGCGGCGAAAAGACCATGGCTGAACGCCTGGCCAACGAATTGATGGAAGCCAGCAACAACGCCGGCAACGCCGTCAAGCGCAAGGAAGAAATGCACAGAATGGCCGAAGCCAACAAGGCTTTCGCCCATTACCGCTGGTAATTCCGGGGATTCGTCCGGAATACCTGTCACTAATTTGCAAATCAGAGGAGAACGTTTTTCATGCCCAGAAGTCACCCGCTTGACAAAGTACGCAACATTGGCATCATGGCCCACATCGACGCCGGCAAAACCACGACCAGCGAGCGCATCCTGTTTTACACGGGGCGCACCCATCGCCTGGGCGAGGTGCATGAAGGCGCGGCCACCATGGACTGGATGGAAGAGGAGCAGGAGCGCGGGATCACCATTACCTCCGCCGCTACCACCTGCCAGTGGAAAGGCTATCGCATCAACCTGATCGACACCCCCGGCCATGTGGACTTCACTGTGGAAGTGGAACGTTCTCTGCGCGTGCTGGACGGCGCTGTGGCCGTGTTCTGCGCCAAGGGCGGCGTAGAGCCCCAGAGCGAAACCGTCTGGCGTCAGGCCAATAAATACCATGTGCCCCGCATCGCCTACGTCAACAAAATGGACATCACCGGCGCCAACTTCCACCGCGTGGTCGATATGATGCGCACCCGCCTGAACACCAAGGCCGTGCCCATCCAGCTGCCCATCGGCAAGGAGAACACCTTCCGCGGCATCATCGACCTGGTGAAAATGAAGGCCGAGGTCTATTACGACGACGAGGGCAAGGACATCAGGGAAGAGGAGATCCCCTCCGAACTGCTGGAAGAGGCCCAGAGCCTGCGGGAAGAAATGGTGGAGGCGGCCGCGGAGCAGAGCGACGAGACGATGGAAAAATTCCTGGGCGGCGAAGAGCTGACCGAGGAAGAGATCGTTTCCGCCCTGCGCGTGGGCACCCTGAATTGCACCCTGACGCCGGTCCTGTGCGGCACGTCTTACCGCAATAAAGGCGTACAGCCTCTGCTGGACGCCGTGCTGGCCTATCTGCCCTCGCCCTTGGACGTGCCCCCTGTGCACGGCACCAAGCCCAAGGAGCCGGACAGCGACGAAATCCGTCACGCCAGCGATACGGAGCCCTTCGCCGCCCTGGCCTTCAAGATCGCCGCCGATCCCTTCGTGGGCAAGCTGGCCTTCTTCCGGGTATATTCCGGCACCATCGGCAGCGGCAGCTACGTATACAACTCCACCAAGCAAAAGCGGGAACGCTTCAGCCGCATCGTGATGATGCACGCCAATCACCGGGAGGACGTGGAAACGGTGTACGCCGGCGAGATCGCCGCGGCGGTGGGCCTCAAGGATACCACCACCGGCGATACTCTGTGCGACGAGCACCATCCCATCGTGCTGGAAAGCATGGAATTTCCCGACCCCGTGATCCAGGTGGCCATCGAGCCCAAAACCAAGGCCGGCCAGGATAAAATGGCCCTGGCCCTGCAGCGGCTCTCTGAAGAGGACCCCACCTTCAAAACCTATACCGATCAGGAAACGGGACAGACCATCATCGCCGGCATGGGCGAATTGCACCTGGAAATCATCGTGGACCGCATGATGCGCGAGTTCAAGGTGGAAGCGGTGGTCGGCAAGCCCCAGGTGGCTTACCGGGAGACCATCACCAAAGCGGTGCAGGCCGAAGGGCGCTTCGTGCGCCAGACCGGCGGCCACGGTCAGTACGGTCACTGCGTGATCGAAATGGCGCCCCAGGAGCCCGGCCAGGGTTACCTGTTTGAAAACAAGATCGTGGGCGGCGTGATCCCCAAGGAATTCATCGCCCCCATCGACGCGGGCATCCAGGAAGCGGCGGGCAGCGGCTTGCTGGGCGGTTTCCCGGTGGTCGACTTCAAGGTGGCCGTCATCGACGGCAGCTACCACGATGTGGACTCCTCGGAAATGGCCTTCAAGATCGCGGGTTCCATGGCCTTCAAGGAAGCGCTGGCGAAAGCGGGCGAAAGGCTGCTGGAGCCGATGATGAAGGTGGAAACCATCGTGCCCGATCAGTACCTGGGCGACGTGGTGGGCGATCTGAACGCCCGCCGCGGCCGGATCGACAACATCGAAACCCGCCTGGGCGAGCAAAGCGTGCACTCCTTCGTGCCGCTGAGCGAAATGTTCGGTTACGCCACCGACCTGCGTTCCCGTACGCAGGGCCGCGGTATGTATACCATGCAGTTCGACCACTATGAAGAAGTGCCCAAGAGCGTTGCTGAAAAAGTGGTCGGCAAACGTTGAATGAATCCCTGTTTTCACGCGTGAAACGAAATAGGAGGGAAAAACCCCATGGCAAAGGAAAAATTTGAGCGCAATAAGCCGCACGTAAACATCGGCACCATCGGCCACGTTGACCACGGCAAGACCACCCTGACCGCCGCCATCACCATGGTGCTGGCCGCCGGCGGCCATG
>Ga0310694_10005416_pt1 | contig 12215 bp, 8 predicted proteins | sample 174DNAGHGhighgp2_FD_203884 | JGI IMG/M metagenome (GOLD analysis project Ga0310694, IMG submission 203884) | Sheep rumen microbial communities from Palmerston North, Manawatu-Wanganui, New Zealand - 1742 DNA GHGhigh gp2 (v2) (version 2) | ecosystem: Host-associated > Mammals > Digestive system >...
ATAAGTCGACGTTAATTTCCTTTGCCGATTCGGCTTCGGCACTTCTCATAATTTCAATCCTTTCCCCGCTCAAGTGGTATTTTTCAATGATTTTATCCACCATATCGCCCGGGATATTTCTGGTTCCGGCTTCGATAGCGGATAAATATGAGATCGACATGCCCAATTTGTTTGCCATCTTTTGGATGGTTTCTTCTTTGTCAATGCGCAGTTTCCGTAATTCTTTTCCAAATGCGGTTGCCATTGTTTCTTCCTCCGATCCGCCACGAACCAAACCGTGGCTGACGATTATATTGAAACACGGGAAAAGGATGATTCAACATTTTTTGTGTGTATTTTTCTACAAGTTTGTGTGTGCTCTAGCACACTATAAATTTTTTGCCGGTGCAACAAGAAATGAAATATTAATATTTCAAAAAATCTGTCTAAATCCGTTTCGTCCCTTCGGGGAAGCGGTACATCTCGTCCATTTCGATGACGAAGACGATACCGAGTTCCTCGTCGCGTTCCACGCGGCCTTTGAAACAGATGTAAGCGCCGGCGGGTTGTTTCATGAACGCGGAGTTCTCATAGGTTTGGCTGCGGACGGGGAAATGGTCGACGATGAATTTGCCGGCCACCGGGATGAGGCGGTCCACTTCGACGTAGCGGGTCCGCTCATCCAGCGGGGCGCCGAGGCGTCCCGACATGAAAATCGATGAAATCACAAAGATGATCCTTTCTATATGGATCTATGCGGAGTTTCATCTGGTTCCCTGAAGGGACCGTCACTCGCGGACGGGTTTCGTCACAAGCAAAGAGAGGGCAGGGAGAACCCCTTCTTTGCGGAAGTTCGGGGCGGATAAGACGATGCGTTCCTCTTCTAGAGGACACGCGAGGGTTTCTTTCGTCCCGTTGATATAAATGCGATAAGGACCCGCGTCGACGCGAATGAGCTTATCGATTTCTTTGGCTTTATAAGTGATTTCGTTCGGTTTGATTTCGTTTCTTAAGGCGGCAAGTTTTCGGACATACCCCACCGTTTTGGCGTTTTTGGCGATGAGGGAATAACGGAGCTGGTTATAACGGTCGCCGGCTTTATAGGTGTTCCGCATCCCGAATTTTGTCTGGCCAAGTTCCTGCCCGGCGTGTAAGAACGGACGGCCTTTGGATAATAGAACGAGGGCGAGCGCGAAGCGGATCGCATCCTGCCTCGCTTTCAAAGAAAGCGTCCAGGCGTTTTCCACCAACCAATCGCAGTAAGCGTCATCATCGTGGCATTCGACATAATGGATGGATTGGGTCCCTTTGACACGAAATCCCTTGCCGATGAATAACGGCATGAACGTCTTGTTGTCTCCAAGCCCGGCGGCGAATTTCTTCGTCACCTCACGGAACTGGTCGTCGAAGAAGCCGATGCCCGGCAGTTTGGCGGCTTGGGCTAGCGTGGCGTAGTCTTCGTTATGGGCCATATCCCAGCCTTCGCCATAAAGGAGGAAGTCTTTCTTCTTGGCTTTGGCGACCGCTTCGATGGCTTTCATCGTCTCGCGGTCCAATAGACCCATCAGATCGAAACGGATGCCGTCGATGTCAAAGACATCAATCCAATAACGGACGACGTCGACGAAGTAGCGGCGAACCATCGCCCGTTCGGAGGCGAAGTCGTTGCCGCACCAGGAATGATTGGTATAGGTCCCGTCTTTCTCGTGACGGAAGAAGTAACCCGGAACGATCTTCTCAAAGAGGGAGGATTGGGCGAGATAGGCATGGTTAAAGACAAAATCCACCACCAGACGGAGTTTCTTCTTGTGGATGGCTTTGACTAAAGTCTGCAATTCATTGATGCGGCCATAAGGATTCGCCAAGTCGACGACATAACTGCCTTCGGGGACGAAATACTGACTCGGATCATAACCCCAGTTATAGGAACGGGTCGGATGGAGCTCATCCACCGTCGCGAAATCGGAGAGGGGCAATAACTGCAGATGGGTGACCCCGAGGGATGCGATGTGGTCGAGGCCGTAGTCGCGATGCGACTCCGCAAGGCCGAGGAACTTGCCTTTATGGATGAACGGGGCATGCGGATCGCTGGTCAGATCGCGAACGGAACCCTCGTAGATGATCGGGTCATCCACGGTCGGTGATTCTGACCGGATTTTCTTGATCTTCTTTTCGTCAACGATAAGGGATGCTTTCCCGTTCGGAAGACCCGCTTTCGCGTAGGGGTCGAGAGCGAGTTTCCGTTCGCCGAAATTGGTGACCGCGTAACGATAGGATTTGCCTTCGAGGTCGCCGGGGATGGCAATCTTCCAAACCCCGCGAGGACCGCGCTTCAAGGGGTATTCCTTGTTGTCCAAAACAAGATTCACCTCGCTGGCGAACGGGGCCCATAGCCGGAACAAAGTCTTCTCTTTCGAGTAATGGATCCCAAGCGGACCGTCATAGGCAAATAAGTCGTCGAACTCTTTCGATTCGGCGAACAAAGAGGCATCGATCCCGATCGGGTCGAAGCCATTAAGAACGAGGGCGAGCCGCTCCCCATAGACGTACGGACGGTCGAGGGTGAGGGCGCATTCGATGTGGCCATTATCCGCCCAGCGACGCACCTCGACTTCGCGGGGCGCGTCCTCGCCACGCACAAGGAAAAGAGGCTCCATTCCCTTGGCCATCGGCAAGAAGAAACGGACTTCGGTCGGACTGATTAATCTCGGGGCGAATAGACCTGGCATAGCAGTTACGGATGAAGCTCGCTGTTATCGGTAGAACCCTCATTTTCCGCGTTATTGTCGCTCCGAATGAGGACTTTGAAGCCTTTTGAGGACCCAGCGACATCGGGTTGGCTGGCGATGATGCCGTCTTCCTGCAGCATGCGGATGACCTTGCCGGCGCGGGGGAACCCAAAGCCGAAATCGCGAGTCAGACGGCTGATGGAAGTGTATTCGAGGGTCATTGTATAGGCCTTGATTTCCTCATACATCGGGTCGGTCGGAGAAGGCCGTTGCGCGGGCGAAAGGACGCCTTCGCCGGACGACTCCGCTTCGACAGGCTGATCCTTGGAATGATCGGCGAGATCGAGGAATTTCGGATCGTATTTGACGGGAATCTGATTCTTGATGTAGGACACGACATTGGCGACTTCTTTGTTATCGACGAAGCAACCCTGGGCACGGAAAATGCCGTTGCGGATGACCTGCTGGCAGGAGACGAGCATGTCGCCATAGCCGGCGAGTTCCTCGGCGCCTTTCTCGTTGATGATCGTGCAGGAGTCGATCGCCGAGGCGACGGACAAGGCGACGCGGGCCGGGATGTTGGCCTTGATCGTGCCGGTGATGACATCGGTGGTCGGACGCTGGGTGGCGATGACCATATGGATGCCTGCCGCACGGGCTTTGGCGGCGATCCTCGTCACGCGATCGGCGATGTCTTTGCAACTCATCATGAGGTCGGCGAATTCGTCAACGATGAAGACGATGAACGGCATCTTTTCGTAGCCTTTTTCCTCAGCCATCGCGTTGAATTCGCGGATGTTGCGGACGCCGGAAAGACGGAACTTGGTGTAACGGCTTTCCATCTCCTCGATGAGCTTGTCGGTGCAGACGCGGGCCGCGAGCGGATCGACGATGATCGGGCAAAGAAGATGCGGGAGATCGGTATAGGCGGTCATTTCGACCTGCTTCGGGTCAACCATGACGAGTTTGAGATCCTCGGGGCGGTTCCGCATGATGAGAGAAAGAATCATGCTATGCATGTAGACCGACTTGCCGGAACCGGTCGCGCCGCAGACGAGCATGTGGGGGAATTCGGCGAGGTCGGCTCCGATATATTCGCCGGAGATCGACTGACCGAAGGGGATATAAAGGTTGTTCTTGCCATTTAAGGCCGGCATGTTGTCAAACACTTCCTTGAAAGAAACGGTCCGACGGATGCGGTTGGCGATCTCCAAACCGGACGTGGTCTGACCCGGGACGATGTTGACGAAACGGGTCGGGACGCCGCCGAGAACGACGGAGATGTTGGTGATATAACGGGTGATGGAATCGACGGAAACGCCGGGATCGACCTGGATGTTATAACGGGTGACCGAAGGTCCGATCGTGAAATTGGCCACTTGGGCGCCGGCGCGGAAGTCGGCGAAGACTTTGTTGATGAGCTCGACGCGTTCTTCGCTTTCGCGCTGCTGTTCTTCGCGGGAGCCATCATCCGGATAGTCCTTCAAAAGGGAATCGTTCGGCAAAACGTAGTACGGACGCGGCATCGCCATCGGGAACGGCGACTTCGGCTCTTCGGGCACGGGAGCGGGCTCGGGAATCGGGGCCGCCGCCGGAGCGGGACTGACGAAAGCGGCCGGCTCGGTGACGATCGGTTCTTCTTCGATATATTCCTCTTCCTCCGGTCCGGGGAGGATGGCCTCTGGCTCGGGTGCGGGTTCGGGTTTCGGGGCCGGGGCGGGCGCGGGAGCGGGGATCGGATTCATGATGGGTTCCGGGCTGAAAGCGACTTCCTGATGGGCGGCCGGGGCGCCGTTGCCGGGGACGAAGACGGCCTCTTGGAGACCGCTGCGGGCCAAAGGCCCGTTCGGGGTGAACGGCACGCCGCTGCCGAAACCGAAACTCCCCACTGGGGCCGGGGCCGGCTCTTCCGGCTCGGCGACCATTGTGGCGCGGGAAACGGGTTCCTCTTCGGCGATTTCGGTCGTCTTGGGGATCGTGTGGATCGGAAGGAGGTTCTCATCGAGCGGTTTGTTGAGGCGTTCGCGTTCCAACCGTTCTTCTTCCTCGCGGCGGAGACGTTCTTCTTCCGAATGCTCCGCTTTGCGGGATTTGTTGATCGAGCGATGGCTCTGGATATTTTGGGCGATGCGCCGGATGAGCGGCCAGGCGATGATGGCGATGGCGGCTAGAAGCAAAGCGATCGCGATGACGATGAGGATGGCGGGGTTATAGGTATTCGATCCGCGGTTGGAAGGGATCGGCAAGAGGAGCAAATCGCATAAGAGATTGCCGATGAGACCACCGCCGAGATTGCCGTTGCCGTAGAGGGTGCGGCATCCGAAGGCTCCTTTGAGGTAACTCAGATCAAAAAGATCGTAAGTGATGGAAATCTGCTCGGCGGTCGCGGCCCGGGCGCTATAGGACCAGAGAGCCGCTACGGCGAGCAAGAACAGCGCGACGCCGAGGAAAATGCGGATGTTGAGCCAGCGCGGCCTGCGGCCGATGAACACGTAAATCAATACGCAAGCGATGATGAACGGCAAGAGAAAATAGAGGCCGGTTAGGCCAAAGACGTAGACGAAGCCGCCGCCAAGATGATGGAAATGGGGCGCGGCGCCGCTCAAGATGGCGAAGACGAGGAAAAGGGCGATGAGCAAGGCCGCCGCACGGCTGATTTTCGATTTCATGCTGTTCTCATTCATTTTCCTACCTCGATGATAAGCGGAAGCACCATCGGCTCCTTGCCGGTTTCGCGACGGAGGGCGCGGAAGCAACGGTCATAGGCGTCCTGGCGGATGACGTCGATCGTCGCCTCGGGATCGTGCATTTTCTCGGTGACCGCTTCGACGATGATTCGGCATAAGTCGCGCCGAACGACGTCTTCGTCACGGACGGTGACAAGGCCTCTCATCTCGACTTCCGGACCGGCGGTGATAAGTTTCGCTTCGCGGTCGATGGATAGAGAGATGACGGCTAAGCCTTCGGCTAGCCGCTGACGGTCGGCCAAGACGTTCTTTCCGACATCGCCAACCCCGATGCCGTCGATCATGATGTCCCCATGGGGGATCGATTCGTCGACGAGGCGGGGACGGGTCCCGTCATAGATCCAACTCAATCCGTTTTCTAGTAAGAAAACGTTGGTGTGCGAGAGATTGATGCCCATCGACAGGGCGACTTTGGCGTTGGCGAGCATGCTCTTATAGAAGCCGCGGACCGGGATGTAATAGATCGGGCGGAAGACGGAGATCATCATCTTCAGGTCTTCCTCGCTGGCGTGCATCTTGAGGAAGCGCTTCTTCGGGATGTTGAGCACGTGGACGCCGGCCCGATACAGCTCGTCGAGGGCGTCGGTCGCCTCGATCTCGGTGCCGTCATTGCCCGGGGAGGCGACGATGAAGGTGTCATCGGGGCAGAGGGAAATGATGCGCTCCTCGCTTTGGCCGGCGGCCAAAAGGGCGATTTTGTGGAACAATTTCGAGCCGTGGCCGAGCATGAGGATGATCATGTCGCAGGATTTGTAGCGATTGACGTCGCTCAAGGGGGCGAAATTGTCGCGGGGGATATTGAGCTGACCCGCCGACTGCATGGCGGCAAGGGTCGCTTGGCTGCCTTCGTCGTAGGGGATGATTTTCTTGCGGGTGGCCACCGCGAGGGCGATGACTTCGTCGATGTTATAGAAGTTGACCGAGAAGAGGGAGATGAACACCCGGCCCGGGGCATCTTTGACCGTCTGCTCGATGAGCGGGGTCAACTTGTAGTCCGGGGCGGTGTATCCGGGGCGCTCAGCGTAGTTCGATTCGGTGAGGAGGGCCAAGGTCGGGGCCGATTCGCTGACTTCGGCGATGCGGCGGAAATCGTGGAGATAATTCTTCGAGGAATTGTTTTCGACGACAAAGTCGTCGGTGAGGACGACGTTGCCAGAATCGGTCATGATGGCGATGCCGCTGGAATAAGCGATGTTATAGGCGGTTTGGAAATATTGGATGAGGCGGCCGGCCACCTTAAAGGAACTCGATGGCTCGACGACGCGGAAATCGTACATTTCCGGATTGACGCCGACGTGGCGGCTGAAAATCTTAAGAAGCGATAGGGTGACGGCGCTCCCGTAGACGGGGGCCGGGACCTCTTTGTAGATGTAGGCGAGGGCGCCGACCTCTTCGTCGTGCCCGTTGAGAAGGAAGTAGCCTTTGACGTCCTTGCGGCGTTCGCGTAAGTAGGTGAAATCCGGCATGACATAATCCACGCCCGGCATCGTCTTATCCGGCCACCGAATCCCGGCGCCGACGACGAAAATGTCGTCATTCACTTCGACGAGAATGCAGTTCTTTCCGGATTCATCGAGCCCTCCGAGGGCCAAGATTTTGACGCGTTCCGCCATAAGGATGCTCCTTTCTATTTAGTTCTCCAATCGAATCTGACAGAGGGGCTCTCCGTCTTCGATCGCATAGAGGGTGATCGTATCGTTATCGAAAATGAGGTAGCTCGCCGGCAGATTTCCCTTTGGGAAACTGATCGAGCCGGGATTCAAGACCAACACCCCTTTCCGTTCTTCCAATAAAGGACGATGGGTGTGGCCGAAGACGACGATGTCGCCTTTCTGGATATCGTTAAGCAATTCGAGATGGTCGCCGTGCTGGAGATGGATCCGCTTGCCGTTTTCCTCGACGAAGCGGGTCTCTTCGACCGAGAAAGGCAATAGGTCAAGGTCGATCGCCGAATCGCAGTTGCCGCGGACACCAAAGGTGATGTCCGCGAAAGACGATAATGATTCGATGACCGCCATCGGGTCGTAGTCCTCCGGCACGCCGTTCCGCGGGCCGTTATAGAGGAAATCCCCGAGGAGATACACTCGATCGGGTTTCTCTTCCGCCACGATCGCGGCGAGGCGGGCGGCCCGGCTCTTGCGGCCGTGGATGTCGCTGGCAAAAAGGATCTTGCTCATCCGATCCTCTCCATGTCACGGGTGGCGACCACCGCCACGCCGGTTCCAGCCACGTCTTCGATGACGACGTCGCCGATGTGGACCGGGGTCTTAAGATGGACTTTGTTGATCTCACCCATGACCTCGAAGATCTTGCCCTTCGGGATCGGGTCTTTGGTCTTGACCGGGCAAAGGGGCAATTCGCCGCCTTCGACGCGGACGGTCGAGGTGACGGTCCTCGTCGGGTTGGTCACTTCCTGGCGGCCATACATTTCGCCGCGTTTGCAGGTGTTGCCGGTGACGACGAGGTTCTCATCGACGGTCAGGTGGCAGCCGCGCGGGCAAACGATGCAGACTAATTCTCTCTTTTCCATGGTCAGTTATCCTCCTTCGGACGGACCGACAAAGTGATATCGCCCTCTTTTTCAAAGAGGGATTTCGGCAGGGACTGGATTTCCATCTCGCTGGGGATGATGACCGGCTTGAACACCGATTTGACGATCTTCCCGTTCTGGGTGTAGTCGATGTAGACGTTCTTGCTCGGGACGCGGACCCGGAATTTAAAGGCGACTTTGTCCTCGCCTTCGAGGGAAACCCGGCTCGGGACGACGTAGCCGACCCCGTTGCCGGGGACGACATTGACCGGTTCGCTTTCGGCGAGCCCGCCTTGGAGATAGAGGGCGGCCGCTTCGCCGGCGACGCGCGCTTCGGCGACGACGTTGTCGACGAGGTCGTGAACATGGAGGACGTTGCCGCAGCTGAAGAAGCCGGGGAACGAGGTCATGAAGTGCTCATCGACGGCTGAGCCGCGGCTGCGGCCGGTCTTGATGCCGAGCGAATCATAGAGGTAGTTATTGGGCAACAAGCCGATCGAGAGGACGAGGGTGTCCACATCGAACCGCTGAGCGGTTCCCGGAATCGGTTTCATCGAAGAATCGACTTCGCTGAGCTCGATGGCTTCGAGGCGCGATTTGCCGATGATCTTGCTGACGGTATGGCTGAGATAAAGGGGGATGTCGTAGTCCTGGAGGCACTGGACGAGGTTCCGGTTGAGCCCGTTGCTCCAAGGCATGATTTCGGCGACGCCGAGGACTTTGGCGCCTTCTAGCGTCATGCGGCGGGCCATGATGAGGCCGATGTCGCCGGAGCCGAGGATGAACACCTTCTTGCCGACGAGGTAGCCGAATTCGTTGAGGAAGAGCTGGGCTTGACCTGCGGTCAAAACACCCGCCGGACGATCGCCGGGGATGCCGATGGCGCCGGCATTTCTCTCATAGCAGCCCAAGGCGTTGATGATCGCTTTGGCCTGAACCTCCACCACGCCCTCTTCGGCGTTGCAGTAGGTGATGACTTTGTCTTTGGTGATTTCGGTGACGGTGCTGTTGAGGACGTAGGGAATCCCGCGTTCCTTGACTTGGAGGATGAACCGTTCGGCGAATTCGGGACCGGTGAGTTCCTCTTTGAATTCGGCCAAGCCGAATCCGTTATGGATGCACTGGTTGAGGATGCCGCCGAGGAAGGCCATCTTCTCGATGATGAGGATGTCGCGGATGCCTTTGTCGTAGGCGCCGACGGCCGCGGCGAGGCCGGCGCTTCCGCCGCCGATGATGACTAAATCAACGCGTTTCATTATTCGGCCTCCTTCTTGACTTCGTCGACGATGATGGCGCTGCCTAAGCCATCATACAAAACATCCAAGGGGGTCTTGCCCATTTCCTCGGCGAGGAACTGGATGACCCGCGGCTGGCAGAAGCCGCCTTGGCAATGGCCGAATCCGGCCCGGGTGCGTTTCTTGATCGCTTTGACCGACTGGCAAGGCAACGAGCGGGACATGACGTCCTTCAGTTCGCCGAGCGACACCTTCTCGCAGTTGCAGACGAGAACGCCGTAGTCGGGGTTGTTCTTGATGAGTTCGTTCCGCTCTTCGAGGCTGAGCTCGAGGGGACGGACGTAGGGTTTGATTTTCGGGTTCCAATCGGCTTTCTTTTCGAGCGGGAGGATCGTTTTGACGAGTTCCTCCACCACATATTCGCCGATGGCGGGACTCGAGACGAGTCCGGGGCTCTCGATGCCGGCCACGTTGATGAAATGCGGTTCTTTCTTGGACGGCTCGATGATGAAGTCATGGGTGCTCGGCGTGGCGCGCAAACCAGCGTACACGCGAATCTGCTCTTGGAACGGGATATTCGGGACCAACGAGCTCGCCTGGGCTTTGACGTCGGCCAAGGTGAGGCTGTCGGTAGAGACATCTTCCTTGTCGTCGACGAATTCGCTGGACGGGCCGACGAGATAGTTGCCGGAAGTCGTTCTCGTGAACAAAATGCCTTTGCCCTTCTCGCTCGGAAGCGGGAAGAGGACGTGTTTGACGAATTCGGGGTTGAAATGGTCGAGGACGTAATACTCGCCTTTTCTGGGGCGGATGCTCCAATCGATCGGTTCGACCATCGAGGCGATGAGGTCGCTATGGACGCCGGCGGCGTTGATGACGACCTTGGCTTCATAGTCGCCTTTGCTGGTATGGACCACGAAGTGGTCACCGACTTTGTCGATGCCGATCACTTTGGCATTGAGCTCGAGGCGGACCCCATTGTCGAGGGCGTTCTCCACCGCATGGGCGACCAATAAGAACGGGTTGACGATGCCGCCCGTCGGGCAAAGCAAAGTCCCCTTCACTGCGGGGTTGATGTTCGGCTCGATGGCTTTGGTTTCCTCGGCGGAGAGCAGTTTGCAGGGCACGCCGTTCTTGGCGCTCCGCTCCGCGAGTTCTTTGAGCATCGGGAGCTGCTCGTCGTAAAGAGCGACGGTCAAAGTACCCGTCCGTTCGAAGGGAACGTCGAGATCGCGGCATACTTCGTCCATCATCCGATTCCCGAGCACGTTGAACTTGGCTTTGTTCGTGCCGGGGAGCGGGTCATAGCCGGAGTGGGCGATGGCGCTATTGGCCATGCTCGTCGCATCGCAGACGTCGTTCTCCTTTTCCAAAATGAGTGCGGATACCCGATACTTCGAGAGATTTCGGGCGATAAAGGCGCCGACCGCACCGGCACCGATGATAATTACGTCTTCCATATGCCATTAGTATAGGCTTCCTAGAAGGAAGAAAAAAGGGGCAAGACGACAAAAAAGAGGTCTCCATTAACGAAGACCTCTTTCGTTCTAGATTTTAGTGGCGTCCGCCGCGGGAGCTTCCGCCTTTGGACCCGTGACCGCGCTCGCCGCCTTTGCCCCCGCGGAATGCGGGCTTGGCCGGGCGCTCTTCGTAGCCTTCGGGCTTGTCGATGAATTCGCGATGGCTGACTTTGACTTTGCCGTCTTCGATGCCGATGACGACCACCTTCAAGCGGTCGCCGACTTTGACGACGTCATTGGCGTCCTCGATGTACTTCCAGTCGAGGCGCGAGACGTGGCAGAGACCATCGGTCGTTCCGAATAGATTGACGAAAGCGCCATAGTTCTCGACGCGGTTGACTTCGCCTTCGAAGATCTCGCCGACTTTGGCTTCGCGCACGATGTTCTCGATGATTTCGCGGGCTTTGTTGATCATCTCGCGGTTCATGTGATAGATGGTGATATCGCCGCTGTCTTCGACATCGATCTTGACGTTGTCGCAATCGGCGATGATCTGGTTGATGACCTTGCCGCCGGTGCCGATGACATCGCGGATCTTTTCCGGATCGATGACGAGGTGATCCATCTTCGGCGCCCATTCGCTGACATCCGGACGCGGTTCGGCGATCGCCTGCTTCATGACCTCGCGGATCTCCGCGCGGGCCTTCTTGGCCTGGGCGAGCGCTTCGCTCAAGACGTCACGGGTGACGCCGTGGATCTTGATGTCCATCTGCAAAGCGGTGAGACCGTTTTCGGTGCCGGCGCACTTGAAGTCCATGTCACCGAAGTGATCTTCGAGACCCTGGATATCGGTGAGGATGGTGTACGGATGTTTGCCATCGAGCGGGCCAGAGGTGATGAGACCCATCGCGATGCCGCTGACGATGCCTTTGATCGGGACGCCGGCCGCCATGAGCGACATGCAGCCCGCGCAAATGGAGGCCTGCGAAGAGGAGCCGTTGGACTCGACGACGTCAGCCACCGTGCGGATGGCATACGGGAATTCTTCTTTGGTCGGAAGGACGTAGCTCAACGCACGTCCGGCAAGCGCGCCATGGCCGATTTCGCGGCGGCCGGGAGCGCCGATGCGACCGACTTCGCCGACCGAATAGGGCGGGAAGTTGTATTGATGCATGAAAATCTTCTCGGTCTGCGGGGTGAGGTTATCGACGATCTGGGCGTCGCTGAGCGGGCCAAGGGTCGTCGTGGAGATGACCTGGGTCTGTCCGCGGGTGAACATGGCCGAGCCATGAACGCGCGGGAGCAAATCGACTTGGGCGTCCAAAGGACGGATTTCGTCGACCTTGCGGCCGTCCGGGCGGATTTTCTCTTCGGTGATGAGGCGACGGACTTCGTTGGCGACCATCTCCTCGAGGATGCCGTTGACCATGCGCATCGTGGCGACATGGAGTTTCTCGGTTTCGTATTTGCGGGTGTCGTAGTCTTCGATGATCTCGTTCTTGAGGGCGTCGATGGCGTCCTGTCTCTCGAGTTTG
>Ga0310694_10005417_pt1 | contig 12214 bp, 12 predicted proteins | sample 174DNAGHGhighgp2_FD_203884 | JGI IMG/M metagenome (GOLD analysis project Ga0310694, IMG submission 203884) | Sheep rumen microbial communities from Palmerston North, Manawatu-Wanganui, New Zealand - 1742 DNA GHGhigh gp2 (v2) (version 2) | ecosystem: Host-associated > Mammals > Digestive system...
CAAGAAGGCTATATGCCTTATCTCGGCTACCAGACTTACTACCGCATTGTCGGTGAGCCTTCAAGCAAGCCCGCGCTGCTTTGTCTGCACGGCGGACCGGGTAGCACGCACAACTATTTCGAAGTGCTGGACCGCATCGCCGACACAGGCCGGCAGGTCATTTCTTACGACCAAATCGGCTGCGGCAATTCCTACCTCGACGGCCATCCCGAACTGTGGACCCAAGAGACCTGGATCAACGAACTCATCGCCTTGCGCGAACACCTGCACCTCGACAAAATCCACCTCCTAGGCCAGTCGTGGGGCGCCATGCAGGCCATCGCCTATATCATCGACTGTCAGCCCAAGGGCATCAGGTCGGTCATCCTCTCTTCGGGCCATGCCTCCAGCTCGCTGTGGGCCAGCGAACAGCACCGCCTCATAAAATACATGTCGGCAGAAGACCAAGAGGCCATCCGCCATGCCGAAGCCACCGGAAAATGGGACGACCCCGACTATCTCCGCGCCAACGAGCATTATTATGAGCGTTATGTCATCAGCGTGGATGAAAACTCGCCCGAATGTATCCGTCGCCCGAAACGCGCCGGCGACGAAGCCTACCTCTACGGATGGGGGCCCAACGAATACCAACCCTTAGGCGATCTGGCTGACTTCGAATACACTGACCGTCTGCACCAAATCACGCAACCTTGCCTGATATGCAGCGGCACCCGCGACATCTGCACCCCAGTAGTGGCCGCCTCACTCTACGAGAATATCCCCAACAGCCGCTGGGAAGTCTTCAAAGGCGCACGCCACACTTGCTTCATCGAACAGACCGACAAGTACTGCGAGATACTGGAAAAGTGGCTGGAGGAGTGCGATTGAGCATCATCTTTTCCATGCTGAATTATGCCCCAACGAACTCCACGCCAAGGTCTTTGCAAACGGTTTGGGCGGTGGTGCGACCACTTTGGGCGGCTGGGGGAAGTCCGCCAGAATAGGCCGTTCGTTGCCCCGTAAAATATAAGCCTTCGCGGTAACGAACGAGCGCATGGTACAAGCGTCGGAAGGGCGGCCAGTCCGTCATGTAGCTTCCCTCGAAGGTGCTGCAATAACGCTCGTAGGTGAGCGGCGTGGCCATGTCGGTCACAGCCACGGCATCCTTGATTTCGGGAATCACCTCACTGATGGCTTCGATGAAATCAGCCATCACCTCATTTTTCTTGGCTGCATAGCTGCCGTCTTCCTTGGCCGCTTTCCAATAACCGTAAGTGGGGCCGTGAAGCAGACAAGTGATGACGCTACACCCTTCGGGAGCATAGCCTTCCTCTGTGACATAGTTGTTCACGACAATCGTTTGATAAGTGCGCCCGGCAGCTTTCAAGGGACGAGGCAACACAATCTGCATGGACAGGGGCCATGAGGACAAATCGGTATTGACTCCGACACCGAGAAACATACATTGAGTCGTCCGAAGCCCCGACCGCATCTTTTTGGCCCAGCTATCTTGTATCGGCTCTTTGAAAAGTGTGTCGATGGCACTTCGGGCATCCGCAGAAACAACTACGACATCTGCCGTCAGCATCTCGTCCTTGGTACGAACCGACCACTGTTTCCCTTCAAGGAAGATCTCCTCCGCAGGGGTCTGGTATCGGATTACTCCACCACAACCTTTGAATGTGTCAGCCATGTTTTGCGCCATGCGTAGCGAGCCGCCTTTAGGATAGCCGCTGTCGCCCACATGAAAGGTGCCCAAGGTGTAGATAAAGGACAATGCATTGATTTCAGGCTCCACAACGGCGGCCAAAAGTGCCCTTATCCGTGGATTCTTGAACCATTTGGCATAGGCTCGCGCCGACTGGGCCATCAAAAATGGCGTGACGAGAACGGCAGGAAGCATCTTGACATATTCCCAAACAGAAAACGGCTTGGGGTTTCGGACTTTCAGGCCCCTTAAATCTCCGATAGGCTGATGGAAACCCTTGAAGCAGGCCAAGTGAAAACGAAGACGACACAAGACAAACTTGTCCCTAAAACCTGTTATTTCCAATCCATGCAAGTCGCGATATAGCGGCATGCTACCTTTTTCGTCCACCAAGGTATAAATAGGATCTTTGAAAAAGACAGGGTTGTTTTCCTGCAATGCACCCGTTTCCAACCAAATCTGATGCAAGGGGATTTCCTTCTTGGCTCCGATAAGCCAGTGAATGCCACCTTCAAAAGTGTAGCCGTTGCGTTTCCAACTGGTGGAGACTCCTCCGGGACCAGCGGCTTTCTCCAAGACAAGCGTCTGGATGCCTGAACGCTGCAGATAGACAGCCGTGGTAAGTCCCGAGATGCCTGCGCCGATAATTAATGCCGTCCGTTTCGCCATGAATTCACTGTTTCCAACGCTTGAGCGTCGGGAAAAACTGACGCATCATGCCCTTATATTCATCCTTGGTCATGGGTTTGGGCATGTTCTTGTTGACCTCGTCGACAAACTGTGAGCAGAACTCGATCATCTCTTCCATGGTGCAGTCCTGCGTAAACTTGCCGTCTTTATAGCAATACATGCAATAGTCTTCGTTCTTGCTTCCGTCGGCATTGGTGCCGAGAATCTCTTGGGTGAGCGGCATTCCGCAGCTCTGACAAAATTTTAGTTCCATAGGTTTATTTATTTAAGTATCTATTCAAAATTAAACTGCATTATTATAATCTTCTTAGCTGTAAGCCATCAGCCGTCAGCCATCAGCTCGGTAGCACCAAGGCTGACTGCTGACGGCCAAATTCTCCTGCCTTTTCTGTAAACTAATTCTGCTCATCTACTTATAAAATTCATTATTGCAAAAATCAAATGGCACACAGCTAATAACCACTTCATAGTTATCCTTCGTATCCCAATTGTCCAGGCAAACGGAGTTTTTCCTTTTTCGGGAAAGTGGATTCGTATGATCTTCCTCCATCACAAAGTCAAGTTCCGGGATGAAGTCGGGATTGGTTCTGTATTGGTTAAGTACATAATGCTCTAAGCATCCTGGGCGATAGACGTTCCAAAACGCCTCGCGCGTGAGGTTCTCTACCTCTCGATAATCTTTGGGTTGTTCTAATCTGATGTTCATTTTTATGGCTTATTGGTTTTGTTCAAGCTTCTCTCTGGCTTGTTCAAGAATTTCCTCTTCCTCAAACATCTCTTTCATCAACTGTTCATTAGAGATTCCATAATCTTCTCCATGATCTTCATTCACCACGCGTTGATTGCTGAATTCTTTCATTTCATCCTCGCTGACCTTCATCATTTTCATGCAAAGGTCTCGTGTACTCTTCAATGACTTCAAATAAACTTGATTCATGAAATAATAATTTGGAAAGTCAAATTTGAGAAGTGTTCCTACAGACTTCATTAATCCTGACTCCGTCATCTCTTTTTTATATCCAACCAATAGGTCTTCTTCGTATTTATGGCGCATACTGTAGAAAGAAGAAACCTCATGAACAAAATTGACATTGCCGAGGGTATTGAAAGTCTCTATATTGGAGGAAAAAATGTTTTCTGTCGTTTCAGAAAACTCCATTTGGACAACCATCAAAGCATCTGTAAATTGGAAACGAAGGCTGTCGAAATACTCTGGATGAAAGGCAAGTTCCTGTTGATTCCGTTTTGCCTTCTGGAAAGCGAGACTTGCATCTTCCAATTGTTCAATGGTTTTGTCAAAGTCATAGATAATCATCATGACCATTTCCTTCTTGGCGGCCGCTTTATGGCGTCTATCGATGATGGCCGAGGTGCCGAAGGTGAGTATGATGGAGAAGGTTGTCGCAAGAAGCGTCAACAGAAACTGTTTGGTGCCGGACGAAGGTTTTTCTTTCATATTCTTTTCATTTTAGTTGGTATGTCTTGTATCGTTTCCATTCCTCTTGGAGGTCAGACTCATGCTCACCCATGAAGAATGTGGCTTGTAGGTCCTCCTTGAAAGGGGTCCAGTTGCCGCAAATCACGCCATCGTGGGCGATGATAGGCTGGAAGATGCCGCTGTTGTTGTGTGCCTTATGGCTATAGTCAGGCGAGAGGACGATGTCGCGGCTCTTGTAGCCGATGAGGTATTCATCATAAGGCGGAATCAGGAGATATTTGCCTTTGCGGAAACCACGGGTGCGGCAATCGTTGGTGAAATAGAATTCCCTGCGTTGAGACGCACGGCCGTGCGTCTCTACATGCAGGGAATTACCTAATATCTCAATTCCCCGCCTGCAATCGTTGATATTCAGCCCTGACCACCACACAAAATCCTCCAATGTGGCGGGCTGGCGGCTTTGGAAATATTTTCTGGCCAACATCGCCAAGGTCTCATCGTGGTCCATTTTGACGCGATTTTTCACCTTATCGGCGGCGAGGGCGTATGTCGCCTTCATCGGCAACAGGTCGCCGCTGCAAAGCGTCCCCGATAGTTCGGCATAGCGGATGTGGTACGAAAGGCGATGGTCATCCATGTGAATGTCTTTCTCCGCCAAGGCGTAAACGAAGTCTTCCTTGGTGACGCTGCCCTTTTCGGCAGCAGTCTGGACAAGGATTTTCCTGATGCGTTTTACCTCCTCTTCAGGAATGGTAATCTTATTACTACTCATCCATCCCTTGATGACCGCCAAGGCCTTCGCCGAACAGAGTTCGAGCAAGGGCCAATAGTCCTCGGCCGACATGAGTTGCCAAGTGCCGCGCATCAGGTGCATACGGATGATCTGACCGCTGTCGAAGGCCTTCTTAAAGGCTTTGGCAGAGGGCTTTTTGGTCCGCATCGCCACCGCCCAGCGCATCAGGCGATATTCCTGCGCCTGCATCGCACCCATATAGTCCACCAACTCGGCTGGAGTGTCGAACTGCGGGCAGATGAGCTGCTGGTTGAGTAATCGAAGGGCGACGGGATTCATGGTTGAGTTAAGCGATTAATTGTGCAAAAATACACATTATCGCTTTGTCTCACCCAAAACACACCATCTTATTACTGGAATTCTTCTGATGATTTCGTATAATGCCACAGGAATGGTCATCACCGCCACGAAAAGGATGACATACATCATCCATGGTGCCAATGAGGTGTATTGTTTCATCATGTAACCCAACGCGGCAATCACCAGATAATGAAGGATATAGATACCATAACTGGAGCGCGTCATATAACCTGCGAAGGCACCCGTGCGGTCGAAGCGTGCCTTGAACCAGGCCATCATCGCCAGGCACATCAGCCAGCCGTAGAGGCAATTTAACGGGCTACCCAGATACTTCGGTGAAGTGTTGTCCTGTCCGAAGGTGGTGACAACCAGCACCGTGCCGGAAACAACCGCACAGGCCAACAATGGAATCCATGCTTTCTTCAACTTCTCTTGCACCTCGTCGTGCGAGAAAACGAAATAACCCAGCAGGAAGGGAACCAGATAGAAGAGCGGTTTGTACAAGTTCAAGAGGCCGTCCAAAGTCGCTGGTCGGGGATTCTTGATGAGGGTCTGTTCACCAACCCAAAACAGTACGCCCAGCAGGATGATGACAACGAGATTGGCCTTGCCACACCAGTTCCAGATTGTGTCTTTTCTGTCGATCACACGCACCAATAGCAAGAACAAACACAGCAGCCACAGCACTTGGATGAACCACAGCGGACCCGTACCACTAAAAGCCATGATAAAATACTTCACTATGGCGGGCACACCGTCAAACACACCTTGCCTTTCGGCCACAACGGTATTGAAATAGCCCACCATCCAATGGAACACAAACAAACCGATAGTGCCAGGCACCAACAGCTTGCGGGTGCGCGACCCAAACCATTTCTTGGCCGACTGTTTCGTCAAGGCATAGCGCGCACTGATGCCTGCCAAAAGGAACAAAAGCGGCATAAACCAAGGATAAAGGATATACATGACGACATCCTGATACTGCTTGCATTCTGGGTATTCGCCAAAGCCACCGATGCCACCGAAAACACCCTTGTTGTTATAGAAATAAAAGACGTGGTAAAACAGCACCAAAAGCACCGTCACCCAACGGAGATTGTCGATCCAATGCTTGCGTTCCATCACTTGCCCTCCCCTAAAACTTCATCGATTTTGTCTTGAAAAATCTCGGTCTTGATGACGGCCATGCCTTTCGTGTCGCCAAGCACCAGAAGGCTGTCGCCAGCCTTGATTCCATAAACCTCGCGGGCGTCCTTGGGGATGACGATTTGTCCGCGGTCGCCCACTTTCACAACACCAAAGATGTATTTTCCGTTGTCTGTTACCATATTGATTTGATTTTTGTGATTAGTATGATTTTTCATATTTCGCTGCAAAAATATGATTAATTCGAATACAAAAACACAAAACATCGAAAAAAATGAACAAATCCAACCAAATCTTTTACTTTTGCAGTGTAAACCAGTTTCGAATGACTTATAAACGACTGATATTTCTGTTTTTGTTATCGTTGGTGACGTTGCCATCCCTCTTTGCCCAACGTCTCGGTGGCGGCTTGATGCTTGGTCCGGCCTTCAGCACCATGAACATCAGCGGCAACGACAGCACACGCTTCCGCCCCGACTTCACGGGCGGCGTTCGCATCGCCCTCATCCCTGAGCGTTCCATCATTGGTGCCGAAATCGATGTGCTGTATTCGCGGCAAGGCATGAGCACCAAGAAAGGCCTAGACGAAAGCAACAACACCATCCGTTTCATGGAGAAGTCGCACTACATCAATGTGCCGCTGCTGCTCAACATCTACCTCCGCAAATGGAAAGAGGACGACGAAGATGAATCCATGATACCACGCTTGCGTATCGGGTCGCAAATCGGTTTTTGCGTAGGCGGCAACGACGTCATGGAAGTGAAAGGCAAAAAGAAACAGCAGTACATCACCCCATGGGAGCCAGGCAGTTTCAACCGCATCGACTATGGCCTCACGGCGGCGTTGAGCTATTGGTTCGTCGAAGTGCGCTACACCTTTGGCATGGCCAATGTCTTCAAGGAAGGCGCAAAATCCACCAACCACGTGATTTCTGTGACTTGGTCGGATATTTGGTAGGGGTTTTCCTGTAAAAATAACATTTTCATTGTGCGGCTGCCGTGGTACGACAGCCCTACATCCATGGGACTGGTAAAAGAAGTTTGGCTTTTCAAACGATGTACAAACGGACAACAAAAAACCCCTCTGATGAGGGGTTATAGGTGTTATCGCGGAGGGTGCATCCTTAAGGCCGCCCCTTTACGTCTTGATAATCAATTCATTTTTCTTTCCTTTTCCGCGACCAACTATTTGCAAAAGTACACATTTTTTGAATTATGCTAGGGTTTTTGAGAAAATTTCCACGCATTTTCAATTATTTGCCTACATTTGCGGTTTTATAAAGGAAAGTGAAATGAACATCGTAATAGCCGGAGACGGAGAAGTAGGCATGCACTTGGCGGAGGCCTTGGTGCGCAGCAACCATAACATCACCATCGTGGACCCGCACGAGGAACTGCTGAAGATGATGGAATCGCACAGCGACCTGATGACCATCACGGGCGACTCGACTTCGACTGCCGTGCTGCAACGTGCCAATGTGAAAAAGGCCGACCTCATGATTGCCGTGCTTCACGACGAGCACATCAACCTGCTGACGGGCATCATCGCCAAGAAACTGGGAGCAAAGAAAGTCATCGCTCGCGTCAACACGATGGAGAACCTCAGCCCCGAGGTGTGGCGCATGTACCAAGACCTCGGCATCGATGGTCTTTTGTCGCCTGAAGACATTGCTGCACAAGAGATCATCTCGCTGCTGAAGAAGAACGCTTCATCGGAGACCTACGACTTCGCAGGCGGTAACCTGCAACTCTTCATGGTGAAATTGGAACCCGAGGCCGAAATTCTCGGCAAGACCGTCGACGAGGTCATCGACCAATACGAACATATTGAGTTCCGCATTGCCGCCATCCACCGCCGTCAAAGTACCTTTGTCCCCCAAGGCGACGAGGTCTTCCATGTGGCCGACATGGTATATGTGGTCACCAAGCCGCATGCCATTAAGGACATCATCAAATTAAGCGGCAAGAAGCAGATCAACGTCCACAACGTGATGATCGTAGGCGGTGGCCGTGTGGGTCGCATCACCGCCAAGCGTCTCGAACACGACCTGAACATCAAGATCTTGGAAATCGACAAGGAGCGTTGCATGGACCTGACCAACTACCTCTCGGAGGCCTTGGTCGTCAACGCCGATGCCCGTAACCTCGACCTGCTTGAGGACGAGGGCATCAAAGACATGGACGCCTTCATCGCTGTCACTGACAACACCGAGACCAACATCTTGACTTGCCTCCAGGCCAAGTCGTTCGGCGTGAAGAAGACCATCGCCCTCGTCGAGAACATCGACTACATCGACATCTCGCAGAACATCGGCATCGACTCCATCATCAACAAGAAACTCATCGCGGCCAGCTACATGGTGAAATACACCCTTGGCGCCAAGGTCTCCACACTGAAGAGCCTTAGCGGCATCGATGCCGACATCGTGGAGTTCCAGGTGAGGGCTGGGTCGGCGGTCACCCGCAAGACCATCGGGCAACTGGCCATGCCTCTCGACGCCGTCATCTGCGGCATTACCCGCGACGGCGAGAGCTTCATTGCTAACGACGACTTCCAAATCGAAGCCGATGACCAGGTGGTGGTGTTGGCCCTGCCTGCCGGTATCCCTGCTGTTGAACGCTTATTCCATTAGTTTTTTTCAGGAATCACAAAACAAACAAAACTTGCAAAACAATGATGAAACCTAAAGAAAAGCGTGTGGCGGCACGCAACCGCGTTGCCGCCGGAAAGCGGGCCAGTTGGCCGCTTTCCCCAGCTTTAACAAAAGGTTTTGAGGGTTTTGTAGGTTTTGTGACAAAATACAACCGATGAAGTGGAAAACTAAAATAAACCATCCTTTAGTCCTCCGCATCGAAGGCCAGCTCTTGCTCATCGAAGGTCTCTTCATGCTGACGGTACTCCCCGTGACCTATCTCCACCATGGGTTGTATGCCTTCAGCATGCCCTTCTCGGCCCTTATCACACTGCTGACCGGTTTCATCCTACTCATCGCCACGCGCAACCACAAAGACGAAAAGACCACCTCGCGCGATGGCGTCTACGTCGTCTGCATCTCGTGGCTTGTGCTCTCGCTGTTTGGCGCCATGCCTTATTTGCTCAGCAAGAGCGTGCCCAACTTTACTGACGGGTTCTTTGAGGCCTTGTCGGGCTTCACCACCACTGGCGCCACCATCATGACCCAGATAGAAAGCCTTCCCAAGGACATCCTCCTCTGGCGTAGCATGACCCAATGGCTGGGTGGCTTGGCCATCATCGTGTTTACCGTTGCCATCCTACCCTATCTCGGCATGAGCGGCATGCAACTCTTTGTGGCCGAGATCAATGGCATCAACTACGACAAGCTGCACCCTCGCATCATGCACACCGTCAGGCGCATCTGGGGGTTGTATCTGTTTTTCACCCTATTGGAAACGCTTTTGCTCTATTTTGGCGACATGGACTTCTACGACGCCATCTGCCATTCGATGAGTACCATCAGCTCGGGCGGTTTCTCCACTCGAACGGAAAGCATTGGGGCTTTTTCCAACTACTCACAAGTCGTGGTGAGCGTCTTCATGGTGCTTTCGGGATGCAACTTTTCACTGTTGTTGCTCTCCTTAAGTTGGAAGTCGTTTGCCCTCTTCAAGAATCAGGAATTCAGAAACTTTTTGCTCTACATCCTAATCATCAGCATTGGCATTGGATTGGTGCTGGTGTTCGTTTGTCAGATGAGCTTCGGCAACGTTTTCCGTCAATCGTTCTTCAGCGTCATCTCCTCGCTGACCACCACGGGCTTCTTTGTCGGCAACTATACGGTTTGGCCTTCATTCCTGTGGATCGTCCTCTTCCTGCTGATGTTCATCGGAGGTTGCTCGGGATCCACTTCTGGCGGTGTGAAAATCTTCCGCCATCTCATTTTTGTGAAAAATTCGGTGCTCGAGTTGAAGCGCATCATCCACCCCAACGCCGTGTTGCCCGTGAAAGTCAACGGGAAGTCCATTTCGACCAGTGGCGTCTACAAAAATGTCTCGTTCATCTTCATCTATTTCCTCGTCTTCCTTGCCGGAGCCATCGTCTTGCTCTTCACGGGTGCCGATTTCAACACGGCCATCGGAGCCTCTGTGGCTGCACTGAGCAACGTGGGCACGGGCATCGGACAGGTGGGACCTGGTGGCACATACGTCGCTTTTACGTTAGGAAGCAAATGGGTGCTGATGCTGCTTATGCTCCTCGGCAGGGTGGAGCTTTTCTCATTGATTACGCTACTTTCGCGGAGTTTTTGGAGAAATTAAGGTCAAAAACCTCCTAAATCCTTGGACTTCCCCGAAAAAAGTTTGGAACGAATAAACTTTCAACTAATTCATTCACAAATTATTACATTTCAAAAACCTTGAAAAAGTTTGGACTGCCCTTTCAACCGCTTGTCGAAAGTGGTAGTTTTGTGATGCTGAAACGAGATCTTGTTTATTTTTGTCCCCATGAAACTGAAGCATCTGGTTTTGTCTTTCCTTGTCACCATGTTGGCTGCTTGCCATCCTACATCCCGTGATGTGAAGCAAGTTGCCCAAGATGCCTTGGAAAATGCTCGTATTCAGTTGGATTCAGGCAATAAGGTGGAGGCCATGCGCTTGTTTAAAGAAGCGGAGCATTACGGCATTATGGCGAATCAAACTCTGATGGTGGCTCATGCACGGTATCATATTGCGCAATGCTTGGGCTACTATGCTGACAAAGAAGAAGTTGTTTCGTTGTTGAAGGCTGCTGCCGAGGGCTTTGGCGAAGACTATGCCGACCGAGCCGAGGCATTGAGAGAGTTGGGCGATTTCTATCAGTACCATGGACAATTTGATAGTTCAGCATATTATTTGGATCAGGCCCTAGCGTATGCCGAGCAAAGCGGGTCATTGGAAGCAAAGCGCGACTGCTTGTCAGCCTTTCATGTCATGTATTTCAATGCGGGGGATTACGAAAAGTCGGCCAACTACCTTAGCCAGTTTTGGAAAGCTTCGATTGCAGATGCCGACGACAACTTGCTGATGTATTATTATCATGACATGGGGAACATCTTTTATGAGTCTGGCAACTTGGATTCTGCTGATTATTATTACAGCCGTTTGGAGGAACTTGTGTCCCAAACAGAGCCAAACGAGGATACTTGGTTCTATTACGGTGTCTTGTCCGATTATGCCGAAGAACTCGGCGATTATGAAACCGCTTGCAAATATGGATGTTTGTACGAAGAAGGCAACAATCTAAAAGAAATAGAACAACAGGAGAACAATCTTGCGCTTATCAGCCATAAATACGACAGCGAGGTGATGCAGAACGAGTTGAATCGTAAAATCATTATCAAGCAACGCATCATCGTCATTGTCAGTTTGGTAGCGACTTTGGTCTTGGCTGCGTTGTTGGTTTCGCAAATCCGCTTGGCAAGGCGACGCAAGCGCGAGGCCGAAATCAATGCCGAGCTGTTCCACTTCAAGCAGCAGAACAAAGACTTGGCACAAAAACACGCCGAGCATGAGCAAATCCAGCAGGATTATGCCGACCGCCTTTCGGAGGCTTTGATGAAGGAACAGCGTATCATGTTGTTGTTGGACAATTATCTGAACAGCAACAAAAAAGCCAATCTTCTCAAGGATTTGGAGACCTCCGTTTATGACGACAAAGACCATTGGGAAGCCATGCTGGAAGTGATTGACCAACTCTATCCCTACCTTACAGCAACCCTTCAGCAGAAGTATCCCAATTTGGACGAAGACGAAAAGAAATCCTACATCCTATCGTATTTCAAACTCTCGCGTCAGGAGGAAGCGGATTACCTTGGAACCACCGTCAATATGATTGACAAACTGCGCGGAAAACGGAGGAAAAAGATGGAGGAAGGGTAAAAAACTTTGGACTGTTTCCAAAAAATGTTTGGAATAGGTGTTGAGCTATTTCTTTTGTTTTCAAGATTTTAGGTTATTTTAATACTCGGAATTGTTCGGAATGACTGTCCAACCGCTTGACAAAGGCGGTAGTTTCGCAGCATCATTTCCATTACGAAGTGTAAAACAAAGTATCACCCTAAAACACAAATCACTTATTATTCACATTTTAAAAACATAACAAAATGAAAAAAATGATTTATCTGCTTGGCATCATGCTCCTTATGGCAGGAGCGGCCAAGGCGCAAGA
>Ga0310694_10005418_pt1 | contig 12211 bp, 12 predicted proteins | sample 174DNAGHGhighgp2_FD_203884 | JGI IMG/M metagenome (GOLD analysis project Ga0310694, IMG submission 203884) | Sheep rumen microbial communities from Palmerston North, Manawatu-Wanganui, New Zealand - 1742 DNA GHGhigh gp2 (v2) (version 2) | ecosystem: Host-associated > Mammals > Digestive system...
CGTTACCAGTGGGGGAAAACCCACCTTCGGCCATACGTATTCTACTTCGTTAAAGAGTTTCACGAGCATGTCGTCCATGGTGAGGGCTGTCTCGCCTTTCTTCTCACGTTCCTTGTTTATCATCTTCTGAATGGGACCCAGGTCAGCCATCATGGAGCCCATCATGCCTCCCGGCAGTCCGCAGCCTAAGAGCAGGGAAGACATGTGCTTATTGGCGGGATTGATGAAGTAGCCCAGCCAGTCGTCGATGAATTCCTGTGTCAACGTTCGCGCCTGCATATAGGCATTCATGTTGATGTCGGCCACCTCAAAGCCTTCGTTCTTCAGCATGGACTGCACGCTGATGATGTCGGGGTGTACCTTTCCCCAGCTCAGGGGCTCTATGGCTGTGTCGATAATGTCAGCACCATTGTTGCATACCTCCAAGATGCTGGCCATGGAGAGTCCCGGTCCTGAGTGTCCGTGGTACTGGATGATGATGTCGGGGTGCTTGGTCTTGATACTCTTGGTCAGGGCTCCGAGCATGGCAGGCTGTCCGATGCCGGCCATATCCTTCAGGCAGATTTCCTCGGCACCGGCAGCTATCAGCTCGTCGGCAATGGCCGAGTAATATTCGACAGTGTGCACGGGTGAGGTGGTGATGCAAAGCGTGGCCTGTGGAATCATGCCCGCCTCCTTGGCCCACTTGATGGAAGGAATGATATTACGTGTATCGTTCAGACCGCAGAAGATGCGTGGGATATCGACGCCCTGTGCCTTCTTGACCTTATACATCAGGGCACGAACATCGTCGGGCACAGGATACATGCGCAGCGCGTTCAGTCCGCGGTCGAGCATGTGTGTCTGGATGCCCACCTGGTTGAATGGCTTGCAGAAAGCTCGCACGGCATGGTTAGGGTTTTCGCCTGCCATGAGGTTCACCTGTTCGAAGGCTCCGCCATTGGTTTCCACACGGGCGAAGCAACCCATATCGATGATGGCCGGAGCCACACGTTCCAGTTGGTCTTTGCGGGGCTGGAACTTTCCCGACGACTGCCACATGTCACGATAGACGAGGCTGAACTTAATCTTCTTTTTCATACTGTTTATCTTAAATGTGTTACTGAGTCACGTTGTTAGCGCTATTTGATTTTTTATGTCTAATCTTTTACAGCTGCCTGTTCATGAGCCGCTGCTCTGCCATCCGCTCGTATTTGGTGCCGGGCTGGCCGTAGTTGGCATAGGGATAGATGCTGATACCTCCACGGGGCACAAAAAGGCCGAGCACCTCAATATATTTGGGCTGCATCAGTCTGATGAGGTCTTTCATGATGACGTTCACGCTGTCTTCATGGAAATCGCCGTGGTTACGGAATGAGAACAGATAGAGTTTCAGGCTCTTCGACTCCACCATTCGCTCGTTGGGAATATAGGCAATCTTGATTTCTGCAAAGTCTGGCTGACCGGTAATGGGACACAACGTGGTAAACTCGGGACAGTTAAACTGCACCCAATAGTCGTTTTCCTTGTTCATATTCTCGAATGTCTCCAACACCTCGGGGGCATACTGGTCCAGATAGTGCGTGTCGTTACCTAACAGCTTCAGGTTTTCTTTCTTCCTGTCCATATCTTATTATTTGTTTCCGATTTTATCAAGAGCCTGCTGAATGTCATCAAGAATGTCGTCAACATCCTCAATACCTACGGAGAGACGAATCAGGTCGGGTGCCACGCCGGCCTCGCGCAGCTGTTCGTCGCTCAGCTGCCGGTGTGTATGGCTGGCAGGATGCAGCACACAGGTGCGTGCATCGGCCACATGGGTGACGATGGCTATCAGCTTCAGTGAGTCCATAAACTGTATGGCCGTCTCGCGGGTGCCTTTCAGTCCGAAGGCTATCACGCCACATGAGCCGTCGGGCAGGTACTTCTGTGCCAGCTCGTAGCACTCGTCGCCCGGCAGTCCGCTGTAGTGAACCCACGCCACGCGCTCGTCCTGCTGCAGGAACTCTGCCACGCGCTGTGCATTCTCGCAATGACGTGGCACGCGCAGGTGCAGCGTTTCCAGTCCGAGGTTCAACAGGAACGAGTTTTGTGGAGCAGGAATGCTGCCCAGGTCACGCATCAGCTGTGCCACGAGCTTGGTGGTATATCCCATTTTTCCGAACGCCTTGGTGTAGGTCAGTCCGTGGTATGACTCATCGGGTGTGCAAAGCCCCGGAAACTTGTCGGCATGGGCATCCCAGTCGAAGTTTCCGCTGTCAACGACACATCCTCCCACCTGGGTGGCATGTCCGTCCATGTATTTCGTCGTGGAGTGGGTAACGATGTCCGCTCCCCATTCAAAGGGACGGCAGTTGATGGGTGTCGGGAAGGTGTTATCAACGATGAGTGGCACGCCGTGGCTGTGGGCTATGCGTGCAAACTTCTCTATGTCAAGCACCTTACAGCCGGGATTTGAGATGGTTTCTCCGAAAAGAGCCTTGGTGTTAGGGCGGAAGGCAGCAGATATTTCTTCCTCTGACGCTTCCTGACTGACGAAGGTACAGGCTATGCCTAACTTCTTCAGCGTAACACCGAACAGGTTATATGTGCCCCCATATATTTCGTTAGAGGTGACGATATGGTCGCCTGCTTCACAAATGTTGAACACGGCATAGAAGTTGGCCGCCTGTCCACTTGACGTAAGCACAGCCCCTACGCCTCCTTCCAATGCGGCAATCTTTCGGGCCACGGCATCGTTCGTCGGGTTTTGCAGACGGGTATAGAAATATCCTTCCTTCTTCAGGTCAAAGAGGTCGGCCATTTCTTCCGTATTGTCATACTTGAATGTCGTGCTCTGCACAATGGGCAACACTCTCGGGTCGCCGTTCTTTGGTTCCCAGCCAGCCTGGACGCATAGCGTCGGGCGTTTCAATCTTTTTTCCATTCTTTCTTGATGTGTTTATCCTTGTTGGATGCAAAATTACAAAAAAATATCTATAAATCATGATTCCTTTGCAAATAAATTTGCATTTTCTCTCTTCTCCGTATCTTTGCCTTTGGCCGAAGGTACTTCCGCCCGACTATAAAAAAGGTACTTCCGTTCGACAATAAAAAGAAAACACGAGGTTTTATTTTGTATTGTTCTCACTTATTCGTACCTTTGCAAGTGCAAATCCTCTACTATAAAGAATATACAGGCATGAAAAGACTCTATCTGCTTTGCGGCATACTGTTCACCCTACTGCTGCCAGCTACTGCCCAGCAGGTGCAGTTACAGATTGACGGTACGGCACCCACCGAGATGCAACTCATATATCTTTATGACATTGCACGGCAGCAACCCGTTGACAGCGTTGTGAACACCAGTGGCGCGTTTCACTTCAGCCGACAGACGGAAGCCGGCAGTTTCTACAAAGTGGGCGTGCCTGACGTCATGTTTCTCTTGCTGAGCGACGGCAGTCCCGTCAGCATCAACTTCAACAGGGGCACACTCACAGGCTCGTCGCTGAACGAGAGGCTACACCGCTACGACCTGCAGGCCAGCAACCTTGAAATGAGAATGCAGTATGCCTACATGGCCGGCAACAAGCCGCTGCTCGACTCCCTGCGAACTGCCAGGCAAAAGCTGCTCAAGTACATTGTGTCAGAGAATGCCGGCAACCTGATTCCAGCCTACTACATTAACGAGCTGGCCTACTTTTGCCCTTACGCAGAGATGAAACAGCTGCTGTCGCCCGACAAGCCCTACGCCGACCACCCCATTGCCCAGCCGGCGCGTACCATGCTCGCCGACTACGAGCTGAAGATGCCCGGCCGGCGATTCCACGAAATGTCCATGCCCGACAGCTTCAACCGTCTTCGGCAGCTCAGCGAATGGTGCGGCCAGGGCAAATACGTGCTGCTGCACTTCTGGAGTTCAACAGCCGACGACTACCTGCGGGACCTGCGCCGCATTGTTTACTGCTACGAGGAGTTTCACCCTAAGGGGCTTGAGGTTGTCGGCATTTCGTCAGACACCGACAAACAGCAGTGGCTGCGTGCCATCAACGAGCTGCACATGCTGTGGCCCCAACTGTGCGACCTGAAGGCAAACAGTGCAGCCAGCGAGACATGGGGCATACACACGTTACCCGCCAATGTGCTCATAGCACCTGACGGGTACATCGTAGCAGCCAACTTGTTTAATGGTGACTTGGAGGATAAGTTAGAGGAGATTTTTGGCGAATAGCCTCACTACACGTTGCTGAGCAGCCAGCCCAAATAGCCCAAATAGCCCGCAATAAGCAGTACGCCTTCCCAACGTTCCACCGTGAAACGGGTAAACGAGAAGAGCCACACCAACGTAATGGACCCCATCATGACGCCCATGTCGAGCAGCGTGATGCCCTCCATCTGCAACGGACTGATGACTGCCGTGGCACCGAGTATGAGCAGGATGTTGAAAACGTTGGAACCTATGACGTTGCCAATGGCGATGGCCGACTGTCCCTTGCGGGCAGCCACCACACTGGTAGCCAGTTCGGGCAGCGACGTGCCCCCAGCCACAATGGTCAGGCCTATGACGCTCTCGCTGACGCCCAGTCCGGCGGCGACGCTGGAGGCGGAATCCACAAAGAGGTCACTGCCGAACACCAGTCCGGCCAAGCCGAGGACAATCCAAAGCACTGAGAGCCAGATGTTCTGTGGCTTCGACTCGGCAGCCTGCTCCGTCTTCGCGCCCTTGGCCTGCCACAGGGTATAAGCCATAAAGGCAGCAAAGCCCACCAACAGGATGCCACCGTCCCAGCGGCCAATGGCCGAATCGACTCCCAGCAGAATGAGCAGCAGCGATGCAGCTACCGAGAAGGGGATGTCTTTCTTTACCGTAGAAGGACTGATGACCATTGGAGCCACCACAGCCGAACAGCCCACAATGAGCATGGCATTCATGATGTTTGAGCCCACCACGTTGCCTACCGCCATGTCGGGCGTGCCGTTCAGGGCCGACATCAGACTGACGAAGAACTCCGGCATCGACGTGCCGCAAGCCACAATAGTCAGGCCTATCACTATTTCAGGAACGCCAAAGCGCCGTGCTATGGAGCTGGCACCTTCCGTCAGGCGGTCAGCACCCGCCAGCACCAGCGCTACACCTATTATAATATATAAGCAATTCAGTAACATCTTCTCTTTTTTCTTTACTCAAGTTTCGCATGCACTACGCTCAATCCTCCCAGTCGAAATCGTCAAAGTCGTCAAACGACGGGCCAATGAACTCATCGAGCGCCCGGCGTTCCTTCTTCGTGGGCCTTCCGGTGCCGCGAGCCCGGTTGACGAAGCCGCTGATGCGGTTCATCTCCAGCAGCTCATACTGGTCGGGCGTAGTGACATTCTCGTAGATTTCCGGCAACAGTTTCGCGCCCACCCGCTGCTCAATGGTCTTCAGCACCTTGAAAGAGTACGTCACGGGCGGTTTTCTCACACTCACCGTCTCGCCCACCTTTACCATACGCGAGGGCTTCACGTTCACTCCGTTAATGGCCACCCGTCCGTTCTTGATGGCATCGGCGGCAATGCTTCGCGTCTTGAAGATGCGTGCCGCCCATAGCCACTTGTCTATTCGGGCTTCAGTTGTTGCTGGCATGTTTTTTTCCTAACTTGTTATACTGATTCATCGTCACGTCAATACCGGCCAGTACGAAACTCTTGATAATCTCCACGCCCAGGTCGATGGCCGGCTGCAGCTGTTGCAGTTGTTCGTCGGTGTAACGCCCCAGCACCCAGTCAATCTGCATGCCCTGCGGGTAGTCGTTGCCAATGCCTAAGCGCAGGCGTGCATACTGCTGCCCTATGAGCTGCTGAATGTGGCCCAGTCCGTTATGTCCGCCGTTGCTGCCGTTTGCCTTCAGGCGGAACTGTCCCAAGGGCAGCGCCACGTCGTCGCTGACCACGAGCAGCCGCTGCTGGTCAATGTTCTCCTTGCCCAGCCAGTAGCGTACGGCATTGCCACTCAGGTTCATGTAGGTCGAGGGTTTCAGCAGGAACACCTTGCGCCCCTTCAGCGTCGTCTCTGCCACGAAGCCGTAGCGCCGGTCGTCAAAAACAATATTGGACGCCTTCGCAAAAGCGTCCAATACCATGAATCCTGTATTGTGGCGGGTCATGTCGTACTCTGCACCTACATTTCCCAGACCTACAATTAAGTATTTGTCCATATCCTACTGGTTTATGCCTCCTCAGTGGCAGCGGCAGAACGGGAAGCACGCGTGGCCTTAACCGAGCAGACGACAACCTCGGGAGAGGTGGCAATGTCAAGACCCTCGAAGCTCAGCTCGCCCACCTTGATGCTCTTGCCGAGCTGCAGGTTGGTCACGTCAATGTCGAGCACCTCGGGAATATTCTTGTAAGGAGCGGTAACGTTGATTTTACGGATTGACAGGTTGATGCGTCCACCGTCGCGCACACCCTGAGCCAGACCGTTCAGCTTCACGGGAATACCCACGGTGATGGGCTTCGTCTCGTTGACCTCATAGAAGTCGGCGTGCAGCAGTGCGTCCGTCGTGGGGTGGAACTGCAGTTCCTTCACAATGGCAACGTGCAGCTTGCCTTCAATGGTAATGTTCATCACATATACGTAGGGCGTGTAGATGGCCTTGCGGAGCTCAGCCATGGGGATGGCGAATGCCAGCGCCTCGGGCAGGCCGTTCTCACCTTTCTTTTCACCATACAGGTTGCAGGGCACGAGACCCTCCTTGCGAAGCAGCTTGCTGGCCTTCTTGCCGGTGTCGGTGCGCTTCTGACCGTTCAATGCGATTTCTCTCATAATTAAATTGTGTTACTCTAAATTAAGTTGTTAAAAATTGCTGTTTTGCTTAATTCACCATCACACGGTGCCTAAAAAGCGGGTGCAAAGGTACGCCATTTTCTGCAAATACGCAAGAAAACGGAAAAAAAACTCAATATTTCGACTGAATATTTGCATTTTATCGCTTTTTTACGTACTTTTGCAGGTGCTATTATAATAACACGAAGTTGTTTTTTAATGATCTTAGAGAATGATCAATCGCAAAATTATCAGAATCAAGATAGTCCAGTTAACCTACGCGTACTATCAGAACGGGAGTAAAAACATTGACTCGGCTGAAAAGGAACTCTTCTTCAGCCTCTCGAAAGCCTACGACCTCTACAACTACCTGCTTGAACTGATTGTAGCCGTCACCAAAGAGGCACGCAAGCACTTGGACGTGGCACGGGCCAAGGCCCGCCGCGAGCGCACACCCATGCCCTCCGACAAGTTTGCCTTCAACCGCTTTGCCCTGCAGTTGGAGGAGAACAAGATGCTGAACGACTTTTTAGAGGTGCAGAAGAAGAACTGGGACGACGAGGCCGACTTCGTGCGCAGCCTGTACAACCAGATTACCGAAAGCAGCATCTACCAGGAGTACATGGACAGCCAGGACGACTCCTACGCTGCCGACCGTGAGCTCTGGCGGAAGATATACCGCACGTTCATACAGGACAACGACAACCTGGACAGTCTGCTCGAGGAGCAGAGCCTCTACTGGAACGACGACAAGGAGATTGTTGACACCTTCGTGCTGAAGACCATCAAGCGCTTCGACGAGACCAACAAGTCCAGTCAGGAGCTGCTGCCCGAGTACGACAGCGAGGAAGACCGAGAGTTTGCCCGCAAGCTGTTCCGAGCCACCATCCTGAATGCCGACGAGTATCAGAGCTACATGAGCGAAGCTTCCCAGAACTGGGACTTCTCGCGCCTGGCCTACATGGACGTCGTCATCATGCAGATAGCCCTTGCCGAGATGCTCACGTTCCCCAGCATCCCCATCAGCGTGACCATCAACGAGTTTGTAGAAATAGCCAAACTCTACTCCACCCCACGCAGCGGCGGCTACATCAACGGCATGCTCGACGCCATTGCCCGCCACCTCGTCGGCACCGGCCGACTGCTGAAACACATTGACGAGAGAGGTAATTTAAGGAATGAAGAATAGCTTCCCCTTTCGTTCCCCCGGGGGGGGCAGAGGTCTGTAATTATGCATTTATGAACTAAATTTTAAAATATTATGAGTCCGAATACACAAATGCTCATCATGATGGTGGCCATCTTCGCCATCTTCTACTTCTTCATGATTCGCCCACAGCAGAAGAAACAAAAGGAAATACAGAAGTTCCAGAACTCGCTGACCGAGGGCACCAACGTCTTCACCAGCGGCGGCATCTACGGCACCGTCAAGAAAATCGACCTGGCCAACGGCATCGTCGAGGTCGAGATAGCCAAGGGCACCGTGATACGCGTCAACAAGAACTACGTGTTCAAGGACGACGCCAGCACCCCCACGGCCAAATGAAGAACATGCCCCCCCCCGAGTGAGGGGGAGCATGCACTATGAACAATGCAACCACTGAAACTCTTCCGCATCGTCAGGGACTTCCTGTTCAGCAACCTCAACAAGCAGTTCCTCATGTTCGTGTTCTTCCTTGCGCTCTCCGGCGTCTTCTGGCTCATCACCACGCTGAACGAGAGCTACGAGAAAGAGCTGCGCATACCCGTGCGCATAGCGCAGGTGCCCAAGAACGTGGTGCTCACCTCGCCCGAGGTTGACACCGTGCGCGTCACCGTGCGCGACCGCGGCTGGGTGCTGCTGTCCTACCTCTACGGCAACCGCATCAAGACCATCAGCGCCCCCTACAAGAACTTCGTGCGCACCGACGGCTACGGCATCGTCAGCACGTCCGAGCTGCAAAAGCTCATTCACAGCCAGAACCCCGACATGACCTCGAAGATTACCGCCATCAAGCCCGAAAAGCTCGAGTTCTACTACAACGACGGAGCCCACCGCCGCGTGCCCGTGCGCTGGAGCGGACGCGTCATACCCGACCACCTCTACTTCATAGCCCGCACCCAGTACTGGCCCGACAGCGTTGACGTCTATGCCTCGCCCGAAAAGCTCGACAGCATCAAGGTCGTATATACCGAGACGCTCAACTATGCCAACTTCCGCGACACGCTCATAGCAGACTGCCAGCTGGCAAAGACCAAGGGCGTGAAGTGCGTCCCCGACCGCGTCAAGGTGGGTTTCTATACCGACGTGCTCACCGAGGTCAGCCTCGACGACGTACCCATCGTAGCCCTCCACATGCCCCCCGGCAAAGTGCTGCGCACCTTCCCCGCCAAAGTCAGCGTCAGCTTCGTCACCGGCGTCAGCCAGTACCGCTCGCTGCGCCCCGAGCAGTTCGTCGTCGTGGCCGACTACAGGGAAATCCAGTCCAAGCCGTCAGAAAAGTGCAACCTCTACCTGCAGTCCGTGCCCGGCGGCATCAGCCGCGCCACGCTCGACGTCAAGCAAGTAGATTACCTCATAGAAGAAGAATGAAGACAGGCATCACCGGCGGCATAGGCAGTGGCAAAAGCTACGTCTGCAAGCGTCTCGAGGCCCGCGGCATCCAGGTCTATGACTGCGATGCCGCCGCCAAGCGGCTCATCAGCACCTCACCCGAAATCCGCCGGCAGCTCACACGGCTCATCGGACCCGATGCCTACCTCCCGACAACCGACAACCGACAACCGACACTCAACAAAGCCGTCGTAGCCCGCTACCTGCTGAGCAGCCCCCGGCACGCCCGTGCCATCGACGCCATCGTCCACCCCGCCGTCTTCCGCGACTTCCAGTCCAGCGGCATCGGGTGGGTAGAGAGCGCCATCATGTACGAGTCAGGCCTCAGCCGCCTCGTTGACCGCGTCATCGTCGTCACCGCCCCCATAGAAGTCCGCATCCGGCGCGTCATGCAGCGCGACGGCATCAGCCGCGAAAAAGTGCTGGAGTGGATGAACCGCCAGTGGCCGCAGCAGGAAGTCAGGCAGCGGGCCGACTTCGAAATCGTCAACGACGGCCAGACCGACATTGACGAACAGTTAGAACGCATATTGCAAGAAATCATATAAACAGTAAACAAGAAAAAAAACATCATTATGTCACAAACCATTTTAGCCATCTCAGGCAAACCCGGACTTTACAAACTCGTTTCACGAGCAAAGAACAGTCTCATCGTCGAGTCGCTCGACGCGTCGCACAAGCGCATGCCCGCCTTTGCCACCGACCGCATCACGTCGCTGGCCGACATTGCCATGTTCACCGAAACCGAAGACATCGCCCTCTACAAAGTGTTCAACGCCGTCAAGGAGCTGGAGCAGGGCAAGCCCGTCAGCATCGACTACAGGAAAGCCAGCGGCAAGGAGCTGCAGGACTACTTCACGAAGGTGCTCCCGCAGTGGGACCGCGACCGCGTGCACACCAGCGACATCAAGAAGCTGCTCCAGTGGTACAACATCCTCGTAAGTGCCGGCATCACCGACTTCAATGAGCTCACACCCACCGAGGGCGACAACATTGACAACCGCGAGAGCGACGACGAGCAGACGGCAGAATAGAATTGATTTTGGGGTATTGTACTCGCGTAGTCGTACCTCTTCGCTCCGCAAGAAAGTACGCCCGCCCAGAAAAGCTCTGGGAGGATACCTGCACAAACGATGGGTTTCCCCGGCGGTCAATGCCGGGGAAACCCATCGTTTGTGCCGGGGAAACCTACAGTTTATGCCAAGGAAACCCATGTTCGGCATCATGTCAGACAATCGTTCGGCATCATGTCGGACAATCGTTTGACGGGAGTCGGACAATCGTCTGACAGGAGTCAGACAATCGTTTGACGGGAGTCGGACGATCGTTTGACGGAAGTCGGACGGTCGGAAAACGGGCGTCGGACGTCGATTTACCTACCAGTTGCCTCCTGCAAAGATAAGGCCGAAGGTACTTTCGCTCGGCAATAAAAAATAAACACGAGGTTTTATTTTGTATTGTTCCCACTTATTCGTACCTTTGCAGGAAAAACCTAAAGACTATGTTACAAATCCGCTGCAAAAACAATGGCGTGACCAAAAGCTTCCCAGAAGGAACGTCACTGCTTGATGTCTATCAAGAGTTTGCCGACGACATCAAGTTGCCCTACCCCGTGGTATCGGCAAAAGTCAACAATGCCTCGCAAGGACTGAAGTTCCGGCTCTACCAGAACCGCGACGTAGAATTCATGGATGCCCGCGAGGGAAGCGGCCACCGCGTATATGTCCGCTCGCTCTGCTTCGTGCTCTACAAGGCCACTCAGGACGAGTTTCCCGGCTCCAAGCTCTTTATTGAGCATACCATTTCACGAGGTTACTACTGCAACTTCAAGAAAAAGAACATGGAGTCGCTCGCCGACGGTGACGTGGAGCGCATAGCACGTAGGATGCAGGAGATTATCAATCTGGACATGCCCTTCCGCCGGAATGAGTCAACGACCGAAGAGGCTATCCGCGTGTTTGCGGAGCGTGGCCTTACCGACAAGGTCAAGCTGCTGGAAACCAGCGGAAGCATCTACAGCGACTACTACACGCTGGGCGACACGGCCGACTACTACTATGGCCCGCTGGTGCCTTCGGCAGGCTACCTCACCGTATGGGCCTTGGAGCCGTACCACGACGGCATGCTGCTGCGCGTGCCCGACTGGAACAACCCGACGATACTGGCCGAGAAGGTCGATATGCCGAAGACCTACGAGATGTTTGCCGAGAAAACCCGCTGGGACATCATCATGCGGCTCTCGAATGCCGGCGACGTGAACAAGGCTGTGAAACGTGGCCATGCCTCTGAACTGATACAGGTGTCAGAAGCCCTGCAGGAGAAGAAAATAGTGCAGATAGCCGAGGAGATTGACCGTCGGTTCCACCGTGAAGAGAACCCCGTACGCGTGGTGCTCATCACGGGGCCCTCGTCGTCGGGCAAGACGACATTCTGCAAGCGTCTTTCCATCCAGCTACTGGCCTGCGGACTACGCCCGATGTCGTTCTCGACCGACGACTACTTCGTCAACCGTGTGGATACGCCGAAACTGCCTAACGGCGACTACGACTTCGACAATATTGAGACGGTGGAGTACTCACTGCTGGAAGACCATCTGCTGCGGCTGATGCAGGGCGAGCGTGTAGAGATTCCCGAGTATAACTTTGTGACAGGCAAGCGCGAATGGAACGGAAAGAAACTGAAATTGTCGAACGACTCCGTGCTCATCATTGAGGGCATACATGCGCTCAACCCGTTGCTGACGCAGAAGATTCCCGACTCGGCAAAGTTCAAGATATACATCTCGGCACTGACCAGCATCTCGCTGGACGACCACAACTGGATTCCCGTACGCGACAACCGACTGTTGCGCCGCA
>Ga0310694_10005419_pt1 | contig 12210 bp, 8 predicted proteins | sample 174DNAGHGhighgp2_FD_203884 | JGI IMG/M metagenome (GOLD analysis project Ga0310694, IMG submission 203884) | Sheep rumen microbial communities from Palmerston North, Manawatu-Wanganui, New Zealand - 1742 DNA GHGhigh gp2 (v2) (version 2) | ecosystem: Host-associated > Mammals > Digestive system >...
GGTCTTTCCGATGCGACTTTTGGCCACGGCCTCCACCGTTTGATTATAATCTTTACTGAAAGGCTTCGCTGTGCATAAAACTTCCACCTCATAACGATTGATGCAAGAGTCTTTAGCATCAAAAACATCCGAAAAGGAAAAATCCGCCATATAATAGGTATATGTGGCGGTGTCGCCGGTTTCCGTAAGTTCATATCCCTGTTTTGGAATACGTTCGTAACGCATATAGCGTTCTTTGCCCTGCGGATCGTAATAGTGGAACCCGAAGGTGAACTCCCGTTCCGCCTGATAGATTTTGTTGTCCTCGGTGTAGCGGCAAGGATTCGCGGTGTCGTTACGCACCTCAAACCAAACGCCATCTTTGCCGCTCCGTGAATATTCGGTGTATTGGGAAAATGCCGGAAGACATGCAAAGATTGTCAGGACGACGATGGTGATGAGATTTTTCATATTGTTATGTTTTTCTCTGTACATTATCTCTGCTCGTCCGTATTATACCCAACAGGGTCCTCGGCCACACAACCGGTAAGCGTTTTGGGAGGTGCGTACCCGACAGCATGCTCAAACTGGAACTGCAATTCAGGGAAAACCCGACCTTCTACCTCTACAATCTCCCGCATTTCTGAAACGCACTCGTAAAAGTCTTCAATGGCTTCCTGCTCTGTATCGCCGTATCCAGCAAGCCCGAAACTATGCTCGTTGGAGGGCATATAAGCGGAAAACAGCCCGTCGGCACTCACCTCAATTATCACTTTTTCGGTTTTCATATTCATTTGGATTTTAATTCGATACCTGATTTTCTTACAATATCTTTAACGTTCCTGAAGCCACCTCTTTAGAGGTATGAAGTGGTACTGGAAAACGTTTTCCCGTGGTTGGACTGTACCATATATCGTGATTGGCACCATGTCTGACCAAGGTGCATCCCGAATCAAGCAGCATTTTCAGTAAATCTTTAGTCTTCATGATTTTTTTATATTTATGTTTCACGCTGCAAAAATACAAAAATAACAAATCAAAAAATCAAATTATTAAAAATTATTTTTCATTTCTTTCATTCCGACATTCTTCCGTCCCTGTTAGGGGGTACATAACAATAGGACAGGGCTTTGGCTGTCTGGGCGCGTCTTGGAGACGCAAAATTTTGCGTCTCTACACCGTGTGGGGTTACTAAGATGGCGTGCTTCCTGCACGCGGCGAGAGGATTAGATGCAAGCAGACCTATTCATATCCACAACCTCTTCACCCAAATCAATCCCGCACCACAACCCCCTTGTAGGGAATGGTGTCGATTTCGATGCGTCGGAAATGAGGGTCGGACTGGGGGTCGGATTCGACAAGATCAACAGAAGTGTAATTTTTAGAGGCACGTGGATCACTTACGGTGACTTTGCCTGTGGGATTTTCGCCGGCGCTGAATGCCACAGGCAGCCACAGCCAGCAGCGCACGGGCTGCCCGTCTTTCATGGCAGGCTTGCAGGCGGGCGCGGCGCGGAAAGCACGGGTAATCTCCGCCAAGTTGGCATCAAACAATTGCCGTATAATCTCATTCCGCGATTCTTTGTCCACATTGGCATCGTCTCCGAGATAAAAACATCCTATCTCTATGCCGTCGTTTTTTTTGCCACCATTAAATGGGATCGTGGCTACCACACATTCCTCCTTACCACACACAGGATCCCATATAACACTTGCCGTGTCAAACTCCACGTGGCGTATCTGCCCATCCTTCTCCACAATGAAGCGGATTGTGAAAAGGCCTCGTAGCTTGTACTTCTTGGCCAATTCGGGATACGTCATGCTGCTGTACAGGTTATCAACGTACTGCTGGATGCCGCCCGGGAATTCCGGCATCACATCGGGAGTTTTGCCAACTGGGTCATAGATAACCGGATCCTCCGGCTCTTCGACAACCTCCTCCACCAATTCATCGACAACCTCTTCCTTCGGGTGACAGTTCACCATTAGCAAACCGCACACAACGGGGATGAGGGCGAGCAGCCACCACGCCGACACTCTGCGCTTCTCGGGCTGGTTCATCATCAGAATCCGTTTCTTGGTCAGCAGGTGGCGGAAGCTGTTGCCTACGGGCATAAACTTGCCCACGCACAACTGCTTGTACAGCAGCTCCAGATAGTCGCGCTTGGGGGCACCCTGTGCCAGCACCTGCTCGTCGGCGAGATACTCGTGGACGCTGCTCAACTCCCTCATATAGAGGTAAATGATGGGGTTAAACCATTGCAGTGCCTTCAACACTTCCAGGAAGAGCAGGTCGAAGGTGTGGCGCTGGCGGATGTGCGCCCGCTCGTGTGCCAATACCTGCCGCAACTCGCTGTCGGTGAACACGTCCGGATTCACGAAGACCGACCGCAGGAACGAGAACGGAAGGTTGCCGTCGGGCTCAGCCAACACGCGCACACGCACCTCCCGCGTGGAAAGTTCGTCCGAGATGGAACTGCGACGGTAGTACGAGGATGTCTTTATCAGTTTGATAACCAAAAGGATGAATGCAAAAACGCATCCTACGAGATACATAGCCAACAAGGCGTCTTTCCAATTCCATGAGGGCTTTACCGCGACAGGTTCCGTTTGCGACGGCGTTACAACCTGCACTGGTTCTATTGAGGCTTTTGGGATCTCGATTTGCGGTACGACGACCTCTTCGGGCATCTGGAACTGCTGCACGTAGGCGCTCACGCGGGCGGCTTGCGGGGCTTTCGTCTCGATGGAAACGAATGGGATAATCACGGCAACAATCAATGTGCCAATGAGATAGAATCGGCGCAGACGTAACAGATTGCTCCGGCGCAAGGTGGTGGCATACAGCCCGAAAAAGAGGGCGATGGCGACGGCGGAAAAAAGGATCGTTTTCATAAGGCATCGGTTTTTTCGTTAGAATTTTCGGAGGGCACCGCGTCAATCATGCGGCGGATTTCGTCCAAATCTTCCATCGAGATGTCCTTGTTTTGGGCGAAAAAGGAGACCATCGACTTGAAGGAATTGTCGAAATAGTGCTGCACGAAATGCTGCATGAACGCTTCCGAATACTGTTCCTTGCTGACCAACGGGTAGTAGCGGTTCGCCTTCCCGAAGGTCTCGTGGCCCACGAATCCCTTCTTTTCGAGGATCCGCACCACGGTCAACACGGTGTTGTATGCGGGTTTTGGCTCGGGGAAATTCGCGGTGAGGTCCGCCGCAAACCCTTGACCGATCTTCCACAACACCTGCATCACTTGTTCTTCTGCTTTTGTTAATTCTTTCATATTGCTATATTTTATTGGTTAATGTCCATCGTTCATTCATCGCCCATTCATCGCCCATTCATCGTTATCCGATCCTAGGGCTCACTCCGTTCACCCTAGGCTAACATAGGTCGGGCTTTCAGCCCTCTTGGAATGTTGCTTATATTATTCATAATTCATCATTCAAAATAACGCGGCAAAAATACAATTTATTATTTAATTACACAACTAAAAAATTAATTATACGTTTTTTTTATTTTGGGCTTGTGGAAAAATGCTATCTTTGCGCCCTAAAACAACCTGTTATGAATGGCAAAGTAATCATCGTGTCCGCGCCGTCAGGGGCCGGAAAGACATCCATCGTGAAACACGTCCTGAACTACCTTCCCGAACTGCGGTTCTCCACGTCCGCGACCACCCGCGCCATGCGCGAGGGCGAGGTCAACGGCAAGGACTACCATTTCCTTACTGTCGATGACTTCAAGAACGGCATCAGCAACGACGAGTTCCTCGAATGGGAGGAGGTCTATGCCAACCAGTTCTACGGCACACTCAAGAGCGAGATCCGCCGCATCTGGGACGAGGGCAAAACCGTGATTTTCGATGTGGATGTAAAGGGCGGACTGAACATCAAGAAGTACTTTGGCGACAATGCGTTAGCAATCTTTGTGGAGCCGCCCACCGTGCAGGAGCTGGAGAATCGGCTACGCAAACGCGGCACCGAAACCGAGGAGTCGCTGCGCAAACGGGTCGAGAAGGCCGAATACGAACTCTCCTTCGCCCCGCAGTTCGACAAGATCATCCTCAACGACGATCTTGACGTTGCGCGTTCCGAGATGCTCTCCACTATCCGCGAATTCCTTGACAAAGAATGAGTTCCAAACAACATATCGCGATTATCGGGGCAGGTGCTTCCGGACTTTTCCTGGCGAAAAAGCTCTCGGAGCAGCCGCACTTGGAAGTGACGGTTTTCGAGAAGAACCGGCAGGTGGGGGCGAAGCTGCGCGCCTCAGGTGGCGGCAAAGCCAACATCTTCAACCGTGATATCCGTCCCGAACACTACAACCAACCAGAATTCATCGCGAAGTTGTTACAACAATACTCCCCTGAACAGCTTGAGAATCAGTTCGGTGCATGGGGTATGGTGACCATTGCCGATGAGGAAGGTCGCGTCTATCCCGCCTCGCAGTTCTCCCAAACCGTGGTTGATGTGCTGAATACCTATCTCTCTGATAATATTAGAGTGGTTACGGAATGCGATATACAACATATTATATGTAAAGGTGGCAAATGGCTGATTGATGACTGTCCGCCATTCGACGTGCTGGTGTTGGCCACGGGCTCGCCGGCAGGCATGATTCCGAAAAACCAACGGGGTTACAACGGCTATCTGCAAGATTTGTCGTTGAAAATCAATACACTGCAACCTTCGTTGTCGGGCTTCCTTCTGAAAGATTATCCGAAGTCACTGTCCGGCTGCCGCACAAAAGCCATCGTCTCGCTGTATCAGGATAAAAAACTGATCCATAAAGAGTTCGGGGAAATTACCTTCAAAGACGACGGTGTTTCCGGCATCGTTATCATGAACCTTTCAGCCTATTACCGCCGGCTGAAATCGACGAAAAACTGCCGTTTAGAAATCAACCTCACCTACTGGGACGAGTATTTCGATATCAACACATATTTACAACAGAATCAATCGGTTACGGGTCTTCTTCATCCGAAGTTGGCGAACTTGTATCAACAAAAGCCATTTCCCATCCAACAGTTCTCTTTCCAAATTGAGGACACTTACGCGTTAGACACGGCGCAAGTCGCCCACGGCGGCATCGACCTGTCGGAAATCGACGGCCATTTCGCCGCCAAACGGCACGAAAACCTCTACATCCTCGGCGAAATGCTGGATGTGGACGGTGTCTGCGGCGGCTACAATCTGTTTTTCGCGTTCGCCTCAGCGGCGGTGGTCGCGAATGACATCCTAATAGACTTTGGCCGTTAGCTATTGGCCGTTGGCCAAAAGCTAATAGCCAACAGCCAATGTTCGAAAGCTAAAATGCGTTGACACAAACGATTCCTTTTTCCTTCTCCTTTGAAAAAAAATCGTACCTTTGCGCCGCATTTTAGAATTTAAGAAATATGCGTGACGCCCGTATCTTTGTAGAGAAAAAACAGGGTTTTCAGGTCGAAGCCGACAGTTTGAAAGCCACTTTGAATCAGAACTTTAACCTCAATATCACCGACCTTCGGCATCTGAAGGTTTATGACATTTTTAATATAGAGGAAGACCTGCTCGCGAAAGCTGAAAGCGTGGTTTTCTCCGAACCCGTGACCGACGATGTCTATCACGATTTTCCGTTGGACGGGCTCAAGTATTTCGCCGTGGAATTTCTGCCCGGACAGTTCGACCAGCGCGCCGACAGTGCCATGCAGTGCCTCAAGCTCCTCAATCCTAAGACAGAAGCGGTCATCAAGAGCGCCAATCTGTTTGTGATAGATGGTAATCTGACGGCCGACCAATGGCAGAAGGTAAAGAAATACTGTATCAACGAGGTGGAAGCCCGGGAGAAGGATATGTCCCGTTTGGAACTGACGGAAAATCCTGAAGTTCAAGACGTTCCGATTTACGATGGTTTTCGCACTTGGACAGAGGATCAGCTGCGCGAGTTTCATGGCAAGATGGGTTTGGCCATGTCGTTGGAGGATCTGAAGTTCATCCAGCAATATTTTGCTAACGATGAAAAGCGCGATCCGTCCGACACGGAGGTTAAGCTGTTGGACACCTACTGGAGCGATCACTGTCGTCATACCACCTTCGAGACGGCCATCACCGACATCCAAACGGAAGGTGATAATATTTACAAAGAGCAGATTGAGAATGCATTGCGAGAATATCTCGCCGTGCGCGATGAGATGTACGGCAAAGACACGCAACGTCCGGTCACGCTGATGGATTTGGCTTCCATCAACGGCAAGTATGAGTACAAGCGCGGCAACCTTCCCGACAAGGAGATTTCCGAGGAGAACAACGCCTGCAGCATCCGCGTGAAGGTGGATGTCGATGGCAAAGAGGAGGATTGGCTGCTGATGTACAAGAACGAAACGCATAATCACCCGACGGAAATTGAGCCCTTCGGTGGAGCAGCCACTTGCGTGGGCGGTGCTATCCGCGACCCGCTGAGCGGTCGTAGCTATGTGTATCAGGCACTGCGTGTTACGGGCGCGGGCGACATCAACGCCCCTATTTCCGCCACGCTGCCGGGCAAACTCCCGCAGTCGGTGATTTCCAAGACCGCCGCCGCCGGCTATTCCTCCTACGGCAACCAAATCGGTCTGGCTACCACGCACGTCCGTGAGATCTATCACCCTGATTACCAAGCAAAACGTTTGGAAATCGGTGCTGTGGTGGGTGCTGTGCCAGAGAATCAGGTCCGCCGCGAGCGTCCGGAGCCTGGCGACATCATCATCATGTTCGGTGGTCGCACCGGTCGCGACGGTATCGGTGGTGCCACGGGTTCATCGAAAGAACACACGGAAAAGTCTTTGGATACCTGTGCCGCTGAGGTGCAGAAAGGTAACGCCCCCGAGGAGCGCAAGATCCAGCACCTGTTCCGCCGTCCCGAGGTGACGAAGCTCATCAAGAAGTCCAACGACTTCGGTGCAGGTGGTGTGAGTGTGGCCATCGGCGAGCTGGCCGACGGTCTGACTATCGATCTGGACACGGTCCGCACGAAATATAAAGGTCTGAACGGTACGGAAGTGGCCATCAGCGAGTCGCAAGAGCGTATGAGCGTTGTGGTGGCGCCCGAGGATGTGGAGACCTTCTTCCAGTACTGTCGTGAGGAGAACTTGGAGGCCAACATCATCGCCAAGGTGACCGATGACAACCGCCTGACCATGACCTGGCGCGGCAAGACCATCGTGGATCTCAGTCGCGACTTCATCAACACCAACGGTGTGCGCCAGAAGGTGACCGCCAAGATTGCCCCTGTGGCGGATGGCGTGATGAAATCATCTGATATTCAGGGAAAAACGATGCAGGAGAAGTGGCAAAGTTGCCTCACCAACCCGAACGTGGCTTCCCAAAAGGGTCTCATCGAGATGTTCGATGCCACTATCGGTGCTTCTACCGTGCTGATGCCGTTCGGCGGCAAAGACCAGCTGACCGAAACGCAAGTAAGTGCGCAGAAATTGCCTGTGCGTCACGGACATACAAACCTCGCCTCCATCATGGCGTTCGGCTATAACCCGTTCATCGCCATCCGTTCCCCGTATCATGCCGGCGTGATGGCTGTGTTGGAAGCCATGTCGAAAATCGTGGCGGCCGGTGGCGACTACCATAAGATCCGTTTTACCTTCCAGGAGTACTTTGAGAAGCTCGGCAAGGAGCCAACCCGCTGGGGCAAACCGCTTTCCGCGCTGTTGGGCGCCTTCTGGATGCAGAAATCCTTCGCGCTCGCTTCTTTGGGCGGCAAGGACTCCATGAGCGGAACTTTCAAGGACATGCATGTGCCGCCGACGATTGTCTCCTTCGCCATCACCACGGAGAATTCCGACCACATCATCTCGCCGGAATTCAAGCAGAAGGGCAATTATATTTACCTCATTGAAAATAAGTTAGAAAACGATATCCCGAATATCCAGCATACCTGCGAGATATTCGACTTCATGCGCCAAAACATTCTGGATCAGAAGATTGTCTCCGCGTTCACGCTGCAATTCGGCGGCATCGCAGAAGCACTGGCCAAAATGAGTTTCGGTAATGATTTAGGCTTTGATGTCCAGACCGATAAGGATTTGTTCGCCTACGGTTATGGCAGCTTCATTGTGGAAACCACGGAGAAGCTGAATGCGCCGTTCGCCATCGAACTTGGCAAAGTGGCCGATAATTTCGTGGTCAATGGCGAGAAGCTCGACAAAGTGGAATTATTGAAGGCTTGGCGCGGTTTCTACGCAAAACTCTACCCGCAGACTGCCCCGAACGAGACAGCTTCCGTGGGCGCAGAATTTGCCCGTAACATGCAGAATAACAATGCCGTATCGAATGCAAAGGTAAACAAACCGAAAGTAATCTTGCCCGTCTTCCCCGGCACCAACTGCGACTACGACACGGCAAAGGCATTCGAGGATGCCGGTGCCGAAACCCGCATTTTGGTCTTCAAGAACTTGGACGAGGCGGCCATCGAGCACAGCATTGACGAGCTGGCGGCGGCTATCCGCGAGTCGCAGATCCTCGCGCTCTCCGGCGGTTTCAGCTTGGGTGACGAACCCGACGGTAGTGGTAAGTTCATCGCCAACGTGCTCAACAGTCCGAAGGTGAAAGCGGCGGTGGAAGACCTTCTCAACCGCAAGTGTCTGGTGCTCGGCATCTGCAATGGCTTCCAGGCGCTCATCAAGTCCGGTCTGCTGCCGTTTGGCAAGCTCGGCGAGGTCACGCCCGACTCCCCGACATTGTACCGTAATAACATCAACCGCCACATCTCCCGCATTGTGCGCACCCGCGTGGGCAGTACCAACTCCCCATGGCTCGCCTCCTTCAGCGAAGGCGATGTCCACCAGATCGCGGTCAGCCACGGCGAGGGCAAGTTCGTGGTATCTGAGCAATTGGCGAAACAGCTCTTCGAGAACGGTCAGGTCGCCTTCCAATACTGCGACGAGCACGGTCAGGTGAGCATGGATCCCGAGGACAACCCCAACGGCTCCTTCTACGCCATTGAGGGCATTGTTTCCGATAACGGTTTGATTCTCGGCAAGATGGGTCATAGCGAGCGCAAGGGCCGGAACCTTTACAAGAACATTGGAGGAAACAAGTGTCAGGATATCTTCGCGAATGCGGTAGCGTATTTTAGAGCTTAGTGGCTTAGAAGCTTAGTGGCTTAGTGGCTTAGGAGCTTAGGAGCTTAGTAGCTTAGGAGCTTAAATCGTCTAAGCTTATAAGCCAGTAAACGTGTAAACTTGTAAGCGTGTAAACCAAAAAGAAATGCGAATTAACGACATAGAATACATCGAAGTGGAAGTCTTGGACGTGCGGGCGGCGTCGCATGCGTCGGAGGCGTTCTCCATGATTTTGGTGAACAAGTTCCAGAAAGCGCAGTACGTTCCCATCATCATCGGGCTGAACGAGGCGCGCGCGATTTTGGGCGAGCGTCACGGTCGGTTGCCGCAACGTCCGCTCACGCACATCCTCTTTGCCGAATTGCTGACCGAACACATTCCGGAATACAACCTTGAATTTGTTTCCATCGATGAGTTCAACCAGGGCATATACTACGCTTCCATCGTCATCCAGTCTCCCAAAGGCGACTATTTCAATGTAGATGCGCGTCCGTCGGATGCGGTCGCCATCGCTTTGCACGCCCATATCCCTATTTTCTTCCAAAAAGAGTTGTTTGATAATCAGATGCAGATAGCGGGGAAGAAATCCAATTATGAATCGGATCCGTTTAGTAATGAGGATCTTGCCATTTCCAAGAGTGCTGCTTCCAAATCGGCAGCCACGAACGAGTGGGAGACCATGTCGTTGTCGGAGTTGAAAGACCTCTTGCAGGATGCTATTGACGAGGAGAATTACGAACTGGCGGCGAAGATTCAGGAGGAAATCGATAAGAGAGGATGAGAAGCCGATGAAAGGCGATGAACAACGATGAAAGGCGATGAACAACGATGAAAGGCGGTGAACAACGATGAAAGGCGATGAACAACGATGAAAGGCGATGAACAACGATGAAAACCGATGAACAACGATGAAAACCGATGAAAAGCGATGAATGATTTTAGACAGAAAGCTTGCGCCGTCCTCAAACAGTATTGGGGATACGATCAATTCCGGCCATTGCAGGAGGACATCATCCTGTCGGTGTTGGAGGGGCGCGATACGCTGGCGTTGTTGCCTACCGGCGGCGGCAAGTCCATCTGCTTTCAGGTTCCCGCGCTCGTGAAGGGTGGCCTCTGCATTGTCATTTCTCCGCTTATCGCGCTCATGAAGGACCAAGTGGAGCATCTCCGCGCTCGCCACATCAAAGCTGGCGCCATCTATACGGGGATGCGGGTCAGCGAAATCCAGGCCACTATCGACAATTGTCTCTTCGATCCCGAATACCGTTTTCTTTACGTTTCCCCAGAACGCCTTCAGACAGAGAACTTTAAGGCTAATTTTGAGCGGATGCCTGTCTCTATGATTGCCGTGGATGAGGCGCACTGCATCTCGCAATGGGGCTACGACTTTCGTCCGCCGTACCTTGAAATCGCGCAAATTCGCAAAATTTTCCCACAGGTGCCGGTGTTGGCGCTCACAGCTACTGCCACGCCTGAGGTGGTCAAAGATATCCAGTTCAGGCTGGAGTTCAAGACCGAAAATGTTTTCCAGAAGAGTTTTAAGCGGGCGAATCTCACCTATTTCGTGGTGTATGAGGAGGACAAGAACAGTCGGATGCTGCGGATCATGAACCGCTATCCGGGTTCGGGTATTGTCTATGTGCGCAATCGCAAGAAGACGGCGGAAACCGCTGAGTTCCTGCGCAATAACGGCATCTCCGCCGACTACTATCATGCAGGATTGGATCCCCGCGAGCGCGACCGCAAGCAGCAGAGTTGGATGAAGGGCGAGACACGCGTAATGGTCTCCACCAACGCTTTTGGCATGGGCATTGACAAGCCGGACGTGCGGTTTGTCGTCCACATCGACTTGCCCGACACGCTGGAGGCCTACTTCCAGGAGGCGGGTCGCGGTGGTCGCGACGAGAAGGCGGCCGTGGCGATTCTGCTGTACGACAACTACGACATCGCCCAGCTCAAGCGCAATTTCACCTTTACGTTCCCCGAACTCGACCGTGTGCGCGAGGTCTATCGCGAGCTCTGTCAGTCGCACCACATCGAAATCGGCACCGGCGAGGGCAAAGTTTTCCCGTTCTCCATGGAAGAGCACGCCCGCGCGGTGCAGATGAATGCCACCCAGTATTTCAATGCGCTGAAACTGCTCAACAACATCGGGGTCATCCTCGTGTCCGAGCACTTGCGCGAAAAATCCGAGCTGCAGTTCCGTCTTAACGGCGACCAACTGCTTCAGTATTACAAGGAAAAGCCCGAGTATGAGCCGCTTATCACTACCATTCTGCGCTCTTATACGGGTGTCTTTACCCAGTTTGCCAATATCGACGAACGGTTGCTCGCCAACCGTTTAGAAACTACGGAAGAATCTGTTGTAGAGCAACTTAAAGCATTACGAAGCGAAAAAGTCCTCTCTTACCAACCGCAAAGCAATATCCCATTAATCGTCTTCCTAAAAGACAGAATCGACGAAAAATACCTCTACTTCGACAAAAAAATCTATGATTTTCGCAAAGAAAAGGCCTCGGAACGACTTGATGCGGTGGAAAACTACGTAAAGACCGATAATGTCTGTCGTAGTCAGTTGCTGCTGCAATATTTCGGCGAATGGGACAGTACTCCTTGCGGCGAGTGCGATGTCTGCCGTCGAAATCAAATCCAACGTATCAAAAATAAAGCTTTCGAAGAGATTGCTGGAGAGGTAAAAACTTTACAGCAAAAAGGTTACACCCCAAAAGAGGTTCTCACCGAACTGTCCAAAAAATACGAGGAACCGCAAATCGTGGAGGTGATGCGGTTCCTCAATGACCGAAAATAGTTAGCAGTTAGTAGTTAGTAGTTAGCAGTTATTGGGGAGATTACGAGGTAGAGCGTGTGAATACAAACTGCTTTCTTGAGCAGTCCAGATAGGGACAAAAGCTCGGTAGAGATGTTTGCGATAATTTATTTCCTCTTAATTAAGGAAACGACGAAGATCAGCAGACAGGCGCCGATGACGGAGGTGATGATCTCCCATACGAGGCCCCTGACTTTGACACTTTTTGGGGAAAATCACGCAACTTATTGATTTTCAGTTGAAGTTTGCGACCCCCAAAACGTCTCTTCGAACAAAGGCTTGATTAGTTGCTGCCGTTCGGTGAGGAAA
>Ga0310694_10005421_pt1 | contig 12207 bp, 15 predicted proteins | sample 174DNAGHGhighgp2_FD_203884 | JGI IMG/M metagenome (GOLD analysis project Ga0310694, IMG submission 203884) | Sheep rumen microbial communities from Palmerston North, Manawatu-Wanganui, New Zealand - 1742 DNA GHGhigh gp2 (v2) (version 2) | ecosystem: Host-associated > Mammals > Digestive system...
GAATCAAGACTACCCATTTGCCCTCTGAACCAGTCGAAATTATAAAATTCAAAAATAAATTGTAAATCGTCAATCGTCAAATTGTAAATACAATCATGAAACAATATTTAGACATACTGAACCGCATCCTGACGGAAGGTACCCAGAAGGGCGACCGCACAGGTACAGGAACTATCAGCATCTTTGGTACACAGAGTCGCTACAATTTGGAAGACGGGTTTCCCCTGCTGACCACTAAGAAGTTGCACCTCAAGTCAATCATCTACGAACTGTTGTGGTTCCTCAAGGGCGACACAAACGTGAAATACCTGCAAGAGCATGGGGTGCGCATCTGGAACGAGTGGGCTGACGAGAACGGAGAACTGGGTCCTGTCTATGGACACCAGTGGCGCTCATGGCCTGACTACAACGGAGGGGTTATCGACCAGATACAATATGTGGTAGATCAGTTGAAGAACAATCCCAACTCACGTCGCATGATTGTTTCTGCCTGGAATGTGGCTGAGGTCAACAAGATGGCACTGCCTCCCTGTCACACCATCTTCCAGTTCTATGTGGCTGACGGACGCTTGTCGTTGCAACTTTACCAACGCTCAGCAGATACCTTCCTGGGTGTTCCGTTCAACATTGCATCCTATGCCTTGTTGCTCCAGATGATGGCACAGGTTACCGGACTGAAGGCAGGCGATTTCATCCATACCACGGGCGACACACACCTCTACCTGAACCATATCGAGCAGGCCAAGCTCCAGTTGACTCGCGAACCCCGTCCGCTGCCCACGATGAAGATTAACCCTGATGTCAAGAGCATCTTCGATTTCCAGTTTGAGGACTTTGAACTCGTAGGCTATGACCCACATCCACATATTAAAGCAGAAGTTTCTGTCTAAGTGAAAAATGAAAAGTGAAAAGTGAAAAATGATTAGTATTATCGCAGCGGTAGCGAAGAATCGCGCCATTGGTTTCGAGAATAAGTTGATATATTGGTTGCCCAACGACCTGAAACGGTTTAAGGCACTGACCACAGGACACACCATCGTGATGGGCAGGAACACGTACCTGTCGTTGCCCAAAGGAGCTCTGCCCAATCGCAGAAACGTGGTGCTGAGCACAACGGTCAGTGAGATTCCCGGATGTGATGTCTACCCTACCCTGGAGGCTGCACTCAAGAGTTGTAAGGACGACGAGGATATATACATCATTGGTGGTGCGCGCGTCTACGAGCAAGCCTTGCCATTGGCAGACCGCCTGTGTCTGACTGAGGTTGACGATACGCCCAAGGAGGCTGACGCCTTCTTCCCTGACTATAGCGGATGGCGTATCGACAAAAAAGAAGCCCATCCCAAGGATGAGCGTCATGCTTTCGACTACGCCTTCGTCGACTACATCAGGTAATCATAATTTCTCATTACTCATTTCTCATTTCTCATTCTATTCTGCGTCGCAGAATAGTTTATATTCAGAGCCCCAGCCTTACGTAACGCTTGTTTCACATCATTGATAATGCCCATCTCTGTGTCGCGATCGGCACGGATGGATACCACCATATGCTGGCGATCGGACTCAGACATCTGATTGCGCTCATGGGCTATCTCCTGAGCAAGTTGGTCCACACTGACATAGCGATCGTTCAGTTGGATGCGCGTTTCATCGCTCACCACCTGACCTTGTGCATCCACAGGTTTACCAATAAAGATGTAAACCAAACCACCCTTGTTGGTAGTCTTGGAGAGTTCGGTGCCCTGAGGAACCTCATAACGCACCTTGGGATTGACATCACGCATGTGGGTGACAATCATAAAGAAAAAGAGAACGGTGAAGATAAGGTCGGGCAACGAGGCCAAGTTCAATCCTGGCACGTCGCGCTTGATATGTTGTCTAAACCTACTCATAATTCTTCACTTTTCACTTTTCACTTTCCACCCCTTCACTAATTCGTTGTGGATAACGAGCCACTATGACCTCGCGCTCTTCAGCAGTACACTGGTTAAATGGATGACCATAGCGTTTCATCGCCATCTTGTCACGCAAGTGATGATAGGCTCCCACAATGGCATTCTGCATCTCGAAATAAGCGTTATAGCTAGTCTGCCGATCAGTCTTCACAGCAATGATATGGCGATCGGTCTGACGCGAAGCCACAAACGACTCCACCTGCTGTTGCAACTCCTGCAAAGTCACCGTTTTCTCGTCGCAATAGAGCACATCAGAGGCATCCAGACTTACCTGCAACACATTGCTGCGATTGACGTCACGCTGTTCCTGCTGATGCTCGTCAACGGGTGGGAGCTTTCTACCCAGTCCCTTGTCGCTATTCATCGACGAGGTGACCAGGAAGAACACCAGCAACATAAACGAGATGTCTGCTGTCGACGTGGTGTTAAGTTCAGGAACGGCCCTGTGCCTACGCTTCATCATTTGTTAAGCCAAAAAGAACGAATGGCAGAGACGATGGTAGCTACCACTGCCACACCCATAGCGATATACATCAGCCACAGCATTACTTCTGCCAGGAAATAACTACTCAAATCCATCATTTCTCATTCCTCCTTTCCCATTTCTCATTTCTCCTTTCTCATTTCTCATTTTGTATTCAGTGACGGAGTCAATGAATACAATTGCACCCTCCTCCATCTGTGCTGTGAGGTGCTCTATCTTCGAGAGGATATAGTTGTAGAAGAACTGGAGGATGACGGCAACGATGATACCGAAGATGGTGGTAATCAAGGCCACCTTCATACCTGCAGCGACAATTGTCGGACTGATGTCACCTGCTGTCTGGATACGGTCGAAGGCCATCACCATACCAATCACCGTACCGAGGAATCCCAGAGAGGGAGCCACAGCGATGAACAGGCGAATCCACGTACAGCCTTTCTCCATATTGTTGATCTGTACAGCGCCATAGTTGGTCAGTTGACGATCAATCTGATCCAAAGGCTCCTTGATATGCAGCAGTCCTTGGTAGCAGATACTGGCCACAGGTCCACGTGTGTTGCGACACAGCTCCTTCGCGCCTTCCACATCATCCTTCTCCAAACGCTCGTCTATGTCGTGCATCAGTTTCTTGGTCTTTACCTCAGAAAGCGTGAGGTAGATAATGCGCTCAATGCAGAAAGCCAAACCCAGCACCAATGCCAGTGCTACCAGCGACATAAAACCAGCAGAGCCCTCTATGAACTTACGCTTCAACTGCTTATGCAGTCCACCACCCTCGCCTTCCAGCTCAGCCTCCATGCCTTGCAGGTCGGCATCAATAACAGCCATGGCAGAATCAGCCGTAAGCGTGTCATTCTCCACAACCTCTGTGGTATCAGCTTTCTCGGGGCCACCCTGTGCCATCACAGTCTGTCCGCATGCCAGCAACCCCACTATTGCCAATAGTGCAATATATTTCTTCATACCTTTTTATCTCCTAATGATTTGAGGTGCAAAAGTAGCCATTAATTTTCAAATGACCAAACTATTAAGAATCTTTAGTGAATTTCGCGTTCTAATTACAATAGAATCAAAAAAAATGTGTATATTTGCAGCATCAAGGGAAATCTCAATAAACACCAATAACTAATTTTCAAAAACATGAAAAAAAGTATTTTATCCATTGCACTGCTGATACTGTCGCTACTCAGTATCCAGGGACAGAGTATCGTCATTCACCTCAAGGATGGCACGGTAACAAAAATTGCTACCTCTAATATTATCAAGATTACTACTGAAGAGGCTCCCGAGCCTAGTACTGAGGGACATATTAAAGGTACATGGTATCTCGGTATTTTCAAATTTGGGTCAACTATTATCCATTTTAACGGATCGGAATACATGGCTTTTGAGGGCAACAAGATGACCTGGGGTGGAACAGGTGAAGGAACGAACACCTTTATCATCGAATATTCATCCGATAATAAGCGTTTTGTGGCAACCAACGAGAAGAACGCCTCTATCGTGAAGAATTTTGAAATTACTGAGTACACAAGTGACATATTAGTACTCAAGCATGATGGAGCCGACCGATATTTCTATCCAACCGTAGAGGCTGCTCAGAATGCAGAAATCAATCAGGATGATGACCAGCCCAGTCACACAGCTTCAAATGACATCAACAGTATCATGAACTATGCCAGCGGTTTTACCAAGTCGAGCGCCACTCCTATGGGAAAACACTACGAGGGCAAGCGTAGCACGACAGCCGAGGATATAGCCTGGCTGGCAGATGCTTCGAACGAACCCTCAACTGTAGCCGAGCTCTCCCAGTGGCTGCCTCAGACGGTCACACTCTATCCCTATGGCGACCCGACCCCGGCAGATGTAAACCAACATGCTATCGGCGATTGCAGTGCCTGCTCCGTTTGGGCATCGCTAGCCTATCTCTATCCTGGATTCATCAAGAGCATTATCACCGACAATGGCGACAACACCTATACCGTGAAGATGTTTGATCCACAAGGAAAGAATGTCAATGTATGCGTCAGCAACAAGATCTTATGTGACAGCCAGGGTAACATAGGACAGGTTACGGGAAAGAATAATGCCGTAACTTGGTCTACTATCCTTGAAAAAGCATTCATCAAATGGGAAACTTGTTATAAGATAGATAATGTAGAAGGTATCGGAACTGAATTCCTAGCCCCCTTGTATACAGGCGATGGTGAAAGTTTTGCATTTTCCCCTAACGTCCTGCACACTTCAGAGCTCAAGACCTTTATTGAATACGCCCTCAATCAGGGTATGATTACCATCGGAGGCTTTAATGTAGGCGGTATCCGTGTAGGAGGATTGGAGACTGTGACAGCTCATGCTTTCGCCTTTATGCTGTCAAACAACGTGAATGCCATTTTTGCCATGCGCAATCCATGGGGTATCACTTCTGCCGACGGCGTACTCGAGATTACCGACAATCGCTCACTCGTCAAGACCATCGACGTAAGAGCCGTAAAGCCTGGTGCTGCAGCACCTTACCTAAAACAGCCTGTCGCTCCGTATAATCCTCCTGCATTCACTACACGCAGCACAGACCTCGGTGTGTCCAAGCGACTTTTAATGAGAGCAAGAAGCCTAACAAATTCGAATGAGTTATGGTAAGAAGATTATTTTTGCTCATCATTCTAGCTGTATGTACTGCTAGTGTATCCGCTCAGGAGGTACTGAAGATTCATACGAAGAGTGGTGGAGTGGTTAGTATTCCTTTTGCCAACAATCCCGAGATGACGTTCGGCGAAGGGAATGTGCTGAAGATTACCAGCACAAAGGAAACGGTGGAGTACACGTTCAGCGATGTGGAGAAACTGGTGTTCGAGAAAGACTCTACGAATATCATCATCCCTAAGTACAAACTTACCTATATGGTTGACAATAGAGTGTATAAGGTATATGAAATAAAAGAAGGAGAGGTTATTACCCCAGAACCTGTACCAACCAAAGAAGGCTACACTTTCTCTGGGTGGAGCGATATTCCTGCAACAATGCCTGCCCATGACGTGACGGTTACTGGTTCCTTCACCGTTAACAAGTACAAGTTAACCTACACTGTAGACGGTGCAGTATACAAGACGTACGACGTGGAATACGGTGCAACCATTACGCCAGAGGCAAATCCCACCAAAGAAGGCTACACTTTCTCCGGGTGGAGCGATATTCCAGCAACAATGCCTGCCCATGACGTGACGGTTACTGGTTCATTCACCGTTAACAAGTACAAGTTAACCTACACTGTAGACGGTGCGGTATACAAGACGTACGACGTGGAATACGGTGCAACCATTACGCCAGAGGCAAATCCCGCCAAGGAAGGCTACACTTTCTCCGGGTGGAGCGATATTCCAGCAACGATGCCTGCCCATGACGTGACGGTTACTGGTTCCTTCACACAAATTGACTTTGTTATCGGTGATACAACTTACGAGGTGCAAAATGGTGAGGTCACTATTAAAGATGGCTCTAATCAGAGCGGAGAAGTTGAGATACAAACGAGCGTTGTTATCAATGGCCAAACCTATAATGTTACTTCGATTGCCGATGCTGCCTTCAAAGATAACAATTCCATCACAAGCGTGACAATCCCCCAAGGAATTACGGTAATTGGTGCCCAAGCATTTGATGGTTGTAAAAAGTTGAATACAATAAGCATCGGCAAGACTGTTGTTACGATAGGCAGCAAGGCATTTGCCAATATCACATCACCCGCCAGTGCTCCTAGAAGAACTGCGACTCAAAGCCTGTCTGTGAGATGCTATGCAGAGAATGTACCAACGACAGCGTTTGACGCTTTCGAAGCTACTCCTATTTCGCAAGCAGCCCTCATAGTGGAAGACAATTCTGTATCAGCATATAAGTCCACGTCACCCTGGAACCAGTTCGGTACCATTATGGGAATTACTGAAGCCACCGGCATCTATGGCATCAGGACTGATGAAAATGCATCAGCCAAGATATACTCACTTGATGGTAAACCTCTGAACGAAACTCAGAAGGGCGTGAATATCATCCGTATGAATGATGGGAGAACAAAGAAGGTAATGAAAAAATAATAATGAGGTTAAAACTTGGTATTTAACATACCAGTACGGTTGAAAAGTTATAGGGCAGGAAGGCTGGTTGCAGCCCTCCTGTCCTATATTTTTTTTCGATTTAGCTTGAATCTATCCTACTTTGGTATCAGCAGCTTACGTAACGATTCTTTGTACCCTTCCTCAAATGGTGGATCATCATCAGGATAGATTCTGCGGTAGTCCTCTTCCAATGCATCCAGCAGTTCTGCAATGAGCAACCATTTCTCGGCTGGTTGTCTCTTCACCTTCTGCTGAGTGAGGCGGTAACGCACTGCGACGTAAGCCTGATACAGGGCTATAACGTCACTTTACTAAAACGGCTCTGGGTGTGACGGCCAACATGGGCCACGCAGAGCTCTCGCACAGAAGCCTGTGCGATGCCATCCTTGCCATCTTTGAGCATGGCCAAGAATGATGGAGTGAACTTGAATTGATTCATCGTTCTGCTTTTGTTTTATTTATTAAATTTATTATTAATTGCGGCTAAAAGCCGTTAAATTACCTTTATTTTGTGTCCGACATGTCGGTCACACTATCCATTGTGCTACGCATATTTTTCCGTAACTTTACTACGTCGTTCAGCGACACACTGTACAACATAACGTAAAATAATACACTTTTATTATGTCAGACCCAGTAAATATCCGCGACATTTTGTATGGCATCTGCAACACCCGCGATGCTGACCTCCCCCTATTTCAGCGGGAGCTAAAATCGTATATCCTCAGACGGGGTATCCTTCACGCCCGTGAATCGGAATCACCTCGCATCACAGAACCGCCGTAAAAAATCTGTGGTATCTGTGTAATAATATAAATCCTTATGAACTATGAATTTTGAAGAATATAAACTATGTCTGTTCCCTAGCCCTAAGTCATACAGCAGCGTATTGACTCCTATCAGGGAACTGATGCGCCTCATTCGCTATGATGAGACGCTGAGCCATCGTACCCACGACTACCGAGAACGCTACAAGGCCATGGGTAAGGAGTCGGCTAAGGTTATCAAGGAGACCATGGTCCATGCCTTTTCCGTGGCTGTCAACTTTCAGGGTATCGGCCATAATGCTACGCAGGCAGCTTACTGGACGGGCCTTGCCATGTGCGATATCGACCACGTTGATGACCCTGAAGAGCTGGAGATTGCCTTTGAACGGCTCACCCACGATCCACATGTCATCTTCATGTACCGTACCATCAGTGGGCGTGGACTGCGCATTATCTACTGCTATCAGCGCGAAGGTGGCAAGAAGATTGATGATACGGCATGGAAGGCTGCTTTCCTGTTTGGCAACGAGCGACTGTCACAGACAGCGGGTCATGAGTACGATCAGGCCTGTAAGGACTATACCCGTCTGAGCGGCATGGCCTACGACCCCAACCTGTTTTTCAATCCCGATGCCGAGCCCTTTACCATCCCCGATGACATGATTGTTGAGGAAAACTGCGAGTATCAGGAACATGGACGACCTCGCAAGGAGTACCAGCCTGACACACACGAGACCACGGTAGAGGTGGCTTGGCCCAAGGTGGAGCAGATGCTCCGTGAAAAGCATATCGAGTATGCTGCTGGCCAGCATCACGACTTTATCCTTCATGCCGCCTATCTCTTCAACCGCTTCGGCGTACCTCTCAACGAACTGCTGCAGTGGGCCGAACAGGAGTGGGCCGACCATAATGGCGAGGAACGCGAACGTGCCATCCGCCATAAGTATAAGGATACCGACCGTCACGGCACGTGGAAGCTCAACAAGCCTGCCAAGGGACGCGAGAACTCGATGGTTACGTTGCCAGAGATCCGTCAGTGGTTGTCGGAACGTATCTTCGCCCGATACAACTTGGTTACCGATCAGATGGTCTGGCGCCCAAAGAAAACAGCAGATATCACCTCTCAGCCATCAGACCTCGACTGGCAGCAGGTCGACAACATTTTCTATAACACCCAGCGTGGCCGCATTGCCGCTGATACTGGTAAGCGTGTGCTGACGCAGGACGTGAAAAGCGTGGTGGAAAGCGACTTTGCCGAACAGGTGCACCCTGTGCGTGAGTATATCCAACTACTGCCTGATTGGGATGGACATGACCGTGTGGCGGAAGTGGCGGGGCACGTGCATGTACAGGCTGCTGTACAAGAACAGACCGACGAGGAGGCTCAGGCCTCACTCTATTGGGCACTCAAGAAATGGCTTGTCGGCATGGTTGCCACATGGATGAACGACAAGGAGTATAACCAGGAGATTCTGACCTTCATCGGACCTCAGGGTATCTATAAGACCACCTTCTTCAGGCATATCCTGCCACCACCTCTCCATGCCTATTTCTGGGAGAATACCCATAATTCCTTCTCATTGAAGGACGACCGCATCGCCTGTTCCGAGAACTGCCTGGTTGACATCGAGGAGATTGAGGCCATCGAGGGCAGCGATATGGAGCAGCTGAAGGGACTGGTCACTTCGCAGTATATCAAGGAGCGTCGCCCATATGCCATCTTTCGCGATCAGAAGCATCGGTTAGCATCTTTCTGTGCCACCGGCAACCAGCAGCGTATCCTGACTGACCTTTCCGGCACGCGCCGTTGGTTGTGCTATCTCGTCCGGAGCATCGACAATCCCCGTGAATGGAATCTCGACTATGATCAGTTGTATGCCCAGCTCTATAAGGAGTATCAACAGGGTTTCCAGTATTTCATGTCGAAGGACGAAGAAAAGCAGCTCGAAATCAACAACCAGCCCTTCCGTCATATCACGCCAGAAGAAGAGGCTATCATGTGTCGTCTGCGCAAGCCTAAAGGCAGCGAACCCTATAAACGCATGACGGCCACGATGATTTCACAGTTGCTGAGTGGCGGTGTGAACCATGGCCTCAGCATCAAGAAGATTGGGCAGGTGATGCACCAGAAGAAGTTTCGTTCCGTCATCCGCGGTGGCTATGAACTCTACCTCGTTGTCGAAGTTCCCTACGATCAGCAACAGAATTATTTATCAGAAGAAATTAATTCTCATGAAGAAGAAAAAATAGCGCAACCTCCTGAACCAGAACAACTTGGATTGCCTTTCTAGTACCTTTCAGGTGACGAAAGTGACCACCATATGTAAACTATCTTTATATATTTAAAAAAGTCCCACTTTAATAAATCCTTTAGACAGCTTTACTATACAACGCCACCTTCGCCACCTAAAGCCTATATAACTATTTGTTTTTCAGTAATTTATATGTATTATTAATGTTTTAAAAAAAACTATGATAAAAGCAATGTTTAAAAGTGAGCTCGCCAAGCTCGCAGGTGTGTCAAGCCGCACCTTCCGGCGTTACCTCGCTACACGCCGTGCTATTCTCACTACGATGGGTGTCAGTCCCTTCGCCCGTAAACTACCCCCTCAAGCCGTCCACTACATCTCCGAGGACTACTGCATCGATATTCCACCGTGTGCTATCATAAAAATTTTCATAAAAAGAATATTTTTCTGGCACAAGCGGCCTGAAAGGGACAACGCCCTTCACCCATGTTGTATCTTTGCATTGTCTTCGAGAGACCAAAATTGCGGGTACGTGTACTAACAATTTTTCCTACGTGCACTAGCAAAATTTCCTACGTGTATCCGCATCCTGGTCAATCGCGACAGCGAGAACTATTATCTTTTATCTATTATCTTTAAACTAGTAACATTATGGCTTTGAAAGTAAAAGCAAAAGAAAAACTCCAGAAGATCGGTAAGTATGCCGACTCCTACCGCTACGTCATGATGCCTGAGCTCTACTCGACGCTCACGCAGGACAAGGTCATCAAGGAAGCCGCTCTGCGCAGTGGTGTCAGCCAGGGCGTGATGCAGGCCTGCTGGGATGCCGCTGGCGAGGTCATCAAGGCTTGGGCCACCGAGGGTCACTCTGTTGCCCTCCCCGGCCTGGGAACCATGCGCTTCGGCCTGCGTGCCAAAAGCTGTGAGAATGTCAACGAGGTGAAGACCTCGCTCATCACGAGTCGTCGTATCATCTTCACCCCCGACACCGACCTGAAGGACGAGCTCCACAACACGTCCATCCAGATTACCTGCTACGATCGCAATGGCGAAGTAGTAAAGCGTGTCACCTCGTCTGATCCTGGCACCGTCGAAGAGCCCGAGGGCGATGACAATGGTGAGAACGAGGGAAGCAACGAGAATACCAATGGTGGTTCAGGTTCGAACACGAATGACTCGAATTCCACGAATGGTGGTGACAACGGAGACAACAACGGTGGCGGTGACGGCCCTGGTTCAAGCGGTTCAATGAACTGATGGAGCAGCGAGCGCAGAGCCATGCTTGCATGAGCTTTGCCGAGTCGCGACGTCAGTCGACAAGCATTGCTTGTCAACTAAAGTCTGAGGCCTGACTAGTCCGGGGTGTTGCGAGGAGACTCCTGAAGAGGTTCAACAACCACGTCTTCCCTCTTACATCATCCATCTAACATCTCTCCTGTACGCAGCCTGTTTGTCAGGCCTTGGACTTATCCGTTACATCCGTGTTCGTTATCTTATTCGTTTAATTCGTAAAATTCGTGTTCGTTATGATCAAAGTAAACTGGAACAACGTGGCCAAGGTACTCAAGTTCCTTGCCACAGTCATCACTACCATTGCAGGAACAATAGCCGTCCAGAGTTGTGCTCCTCATTGGTTCTGATTCGTGTAATTTGTGAAATTCGTGTTCGAGAAAAAACTTTCTGTGTGATATGAACAAACTTCTACCTATGAAAGAGGTGCTGTACATCGTAGTCCATTGCAGCTCAACGAAAGTCAACCAGAAGGTCACTGTCGAAGACATTGACCGTTGGCACAGAGCCCGTGGCTGGGCTGGAGGCTGTGGCTACCACTGGATCATCCAGCAAGATGGCACTATTCAGCCTGGTCGTCCTGAGAGTGTTGCAGGCTCCCATGTACGCCACTACAACCAACATGCCATTGGTGTTTGCTACATCGGCGGCATGGACGAGAAAGGTCGCTATGCCGATACTCGTACTCCTGAGCAAAAGGCTGCTCTCTGGTTCCTTCTAAGCAATCTTAAAACCGCTTATCCCAAGGCCAAGATTGTAGGTCACCGTGACTTCCCCAACGTAGCCAAGCTCTGCCCTCTTTTTGATGCTCAAACTGAGTATGCTAAGTTAAATAACATGAAACTAAATTGCTATGAATAAAATCCGTTTTCCGCCAATCCTTTTTTAGATCTTCGTTATTCGTTCTAACTTCAATCTTGTTTCTTTCATAATCTTTGCCAACCGCCTTGGTCCGCTGTGAAGCCCGCCAAGGCTTTTCTAATACATCGTTCAACCACACTATTATCACCACTTTTTCTCTCAAAAGTTTGTTTTGTTCAAGGAAAGTCTTTATCTTTGCAAAGTGAAATAGAATTAACGTAATAAATGAAGGGATAACGCTATGAAAGAAACATTAGACGAACAGAGTCGAAAGGCACTTGTCTCATATCGTTTGGAAAGAGCAGATGAGACGATGAAATAGTGTGATATGGGAAAGATTTTTAGAGATATGACTGCTGAAGAGCAGGCCTATTACGATGAAGAAAGCAAAAAGTTTCCGTGGCTTAAGACTGTCACGATGAGCGATGACGAATTTTTTGCATGTTTTGAGCGTGACCTTGGGAAGGGATCAGCTGCACTTTGGTTTAACCATCT
>Ga0310694_10005422_pt1 | contig 12207 bp, 1 predicted proteins | sample 174DNAGHGhighgp2_FD_203884 | JGI IMG/M metagenome (GOLD analysis project Ga0310694, IMG submission 203884) | Sheep rumen microbial communities from Palmerston North, Manawatu-Wanganui, New Zealand - 1742 DNA GHGhigh gp2 (v2) (version 2) | ecosystem: Host-associated > Mammals > Digestive system >...
GTGCCCGAAGCAATGAAGGGTACGCCGATCGCGCTGCTGACCGCCGGTCTGTTGGCCATGGCTTTCATGGGCTTCAGCGGAGTGGTATAACGCACGCATTAAATAAAGGTACGCGCACATGCGCACGTAACTTTAGTATTTATTTTCCTCGGGAGGAATGCTAGTATAACGATATTCCGACCGAAGAGCGTAGAGCAAGGCGTAGCACTACCACGAGCGATGTAATCGCGTAGTCGTGCGAGCCTTAGCTCTGGCGAGGGGTATTAGCTCATCTGGCTAGAGCGCAACACTGGCAGTGTTGAGGTGAGCGGTTCGAGTCCGCTATACTCCACAAATATAGAATACCAAAAATCATGAAAACCATTAAACGTTTTTTAACTTTAAGTCTAATCGCCGCGCTTGCCGTGCAGGTGTGGGCGGTGCCGGCCAAACCCGGTTGGCAAACTAAAACACAACCGGACGGAACGCCAATTTCCGTCCAACTGATGGGTGACGAGTTTGTCCACTATTGGATAACGAAAGATGGCAAGATTGCCAAGCAACAAGAAGACGGTACTTTTATTGTAACGGAAGAGAATGCCCCGACAGGCGAGCAAATCGCTCGGCGTCGTGCGGCAGCCAAACGATTAGCCAAACCCATTCGGAAGGTGGGCGCAGGCTATATGCCGACACGTGCACTGTTCATCCTCGTCAGCTTTAGCAACCAGACTTTCAAGTCCACCAGCGAAACCTATTACAAGTCGAAGTTAGGTGACAAGACGGAAGGTGCGATGTCCATGTACAACTACCTTAAGTTGCAATCGAACGGTCAGTATGCCCCACCGGTAGATGTCTATGGTCCATATACTCTAAGCAATACCTATGCCACTTACGGTACCAACGACGCAAATGGGGATGATCTCAACCCGGCTCAGATGATTGTAGATGCATGTAGGGCAGCAGACAACGATGTTGATTTTTCGCAGTACGATGGAAACAACGACGGTAAAGTAGATAATGTTTATGTTCTCTATGCCGGTAAAGGAGAAGCTGACGGTGGTGCTGAATCTACCGTCTGGCCGCATCAGTGGGATATCTACTATGGCGGATTGTCGCTCAAACTGGATGGTAAGAACATCCGCAACTACGCTTGTAGCGCCGAGTTGAATGGCAGCGGCAAGTGCGCCATGGGTACGCCCCTGCATGAGTTCGGTCACGTAATCGGTTTGCCTGACTATTATGACACCGAGTATGCGAGCACGAACTATACCGAGTCGCGAACTCCGGGCGAATGGTCGATCATGGACCAAGGATCGTATAACGACGACGGCAACACGCCGCCTAACTACTCCATCTTTGACAAGTATTACCTCGGTTGGGCTACTCCTAAGTTCCTTGCCAAGGACGAAAAAAAGAACGTTACAATGACAACCGCTTGGGATGATGCCTACCAGATCACCGGCGGTGCGTCCCGCGTGGCTGCTACAGCCACCTCCCCTTCGACGATCTATTACATTGAAAACCGTCAGAAGTCTGGTTGGGACGCTTACCTGCCCGGTCATGGAATGGTCGTTTGGCAAGTGAAGTATAACTCCTCCGCATGGAATAACAACAAGCTGAACAACACAGGAGGTTCACCTCGATATACGGTTTTGTCTGCATCAGGAGATCCCAAAAACATAGGTAAATCCTCAGACTCTTACCCAGGATCAAAAAGCGTAAAGTCCTGTACTCCTGCCACCGGCTGTGCGATGACAGAAATTACGGAGAGCGGTAACAATATCACGTTCAAGTACAATGGCGGCGTAGATAAGACCAAGTGTACGTATGAGTTCATCGCAGATCACTGTACTACTCCGGAAGAAGGCGAAGTAGCCATTAACGCTGCTCTTTCCGTCACGATTACACCAAGCAGCGGTTATACTTTGAATGATGCTTCCTGCTGGACAGTGGAAATGGGAGGAGTAGGACTGACCTACGGCACAGACTTTACCTATAATCCATCCAACGGCAATTTCTATATTGCGAGCCTGACTGACGATGTAGTTATCATGGCAGAGGGCAAAAAGATTTACACCGTTACTTGGAGCGTAAACGGCTCAACGAATACAACGGACTATATTGACGGAGCTGCATTGGTTATGCCGTCTACCCCATCCGATTGTCCGGGCGGAAAGAAGTTCGTAGGATGGACTGCAAGCGCTTCGGTGACAGGTGCTCGACCTGCCGACTTATTTACCGCAGCAGGTACCAAAACCGTCACCGCCAGCATAACCTACTACGCTGTCTATGCAACTGCCAGCGCAGGTGGTGGTTCATCCACATGGACACTTGTTACGGACGCCTCCAGCCTGCACAGCGGTGATATGCTGGTGATCGCAAGTAATACCAAGGGCAAGACTGCCGGAGATATTTCCTCACAAGTAATGACGGAGGTCGAATCTACGTTCAGCAGCGATAAATCTTCCATCACCTCCTTGGGCTCGGGAACGATTGAACTGACTATTGGAGGCACTGAAGGAGAGTGGACACTGACTTCCTCCAATGGCAAGTTGGGCGCAACAGCAGTAAAAAAACTTGCCTGGGATAGCGGAACACAAACCTGGAGCATCAGCATTTCCGGCGGTGACGCCACTATTCAAAACGGAACAGCCTCCTATGGAGCGTTCTTGCACAACTTCGGCTCAACGCGTTTTACCACCTACACCTCAAGTCCCTCAGCCAGTATGCTTCTGCCGCAATTGTACCGCAAGTCTGCAGGCGTGACATACAGCGATTACGGGACGACCTGTGTCATCTGTGCGTTGACAACTATATCGCTGAATACCGATGCTGTTAAGAAATCATTCACGACGGATGATTCGTTCAACTACGATAACCTCGTTGTTACAGCTAACTACAGCAATTGCTCGTCTCGAACGGTGACACCAACCAGTGTTTCCTCGCCGAACATGACTACAGCCGGCAACAAAACCGTGACGGTCAGCTATACAGAGAATGAGGTAACAAAGACAGCAACTTATCAGATTACCGTGACCGCTATGGTAAAACATACGGTTACTTGGAAAACTTGCGGCGGAACGACATTCCAAACCGATCAGGTAGTGGATGGCGATCCTCTTGTGCTGCCTTTACCCGCGCCCGGTGCGAATTCAGAAGGCAAAGCTTTCTACGGTTGGTCAACCGAGGAACACTACACCGGTGATTCGGCTCCAGCAACCATTTCTGCCGGCGGTGCCGTAACAGCTGATGCTACCTACTATGCAATCTATTATTAAATCGATCATGAAACACACAACAGTTATGAAGACTACCAAATATATTCTCACGCTTGTGCTCACCGCATGGTGCGCTTTGAGTAATCTATACGCTGTTGAGAAGTCGTACTACAACTCCGTAGACGGCAAGAGCGGTGCGGCACTCCGTGAAGCACTGACCACTCTCATCTACACGAAGCACACAACGGATGTCGGCTACAACTGGACGTTCGACGGCATAGACATCGTGAACGGAGAAGTGCTGGATATATACTCAACCTGTACGTGGACTGCTTCTCAGCAGGGAAAGAACTATTCAGACATCTGTGATAGCTACAACCGCGAGCATTTAGTGCCGCAGAGCGTTTTTGAAGAGAAAACTCCGCAACGCAGCGACCGTCATCACTTGTTTCTGGCTGATGGCAAGGTGAACCAGATTCGCTCATCGTACCCGTTCGGTGAGACGGATGCCACGAACGGATTCAGTGGCCTGAGCAATGCGAACAAGGCTCTTGGGCAATTTGGTATTGCCACCAGCGGTTACACCGGCAATGTATATGAACCGGCAGACGAGTATAAGGGCGATATCGCGCGTGCGGTACTGTATATGGTCGTCCGCTACGCCACGAGCAATGTGTGCAGAACATATGGCGGTAGTGCAAACTCTTACCCTGTTACCACGTGGTCAAACGCAATGTTCAGCGGTAGTCTCAGTACGAACTACGGTCTTTCGAACAATGCGGTAGCCGTCTTCCTGGCTTGGCATCGTGCTGACCCTGTTTCCGTCAAAGAGGTAGCGCGTAACAACGGAGTGGAGGCGAAGCAAGGTAACCGTAACCCGTTCATTGATCTACCTGATTTGGTGGAGTACTTATGGGGTAACCATGCCGGCGAGACAGTTAATTTGAATAATCTTGATATAGCAACTGGCGGGGGAAGTGTACCGACTACGTATGAGGTGACTTTGAGCCGCCACGGCGTGACGCAGACACTCACCTGCTCAGGTACCTATACCCTGCCTACAGCATCTACGGAAGAAGACGCATGCGATGGCTGGGAGTTCAAAGGTTGGACAACCAGTAGCAACTACAGTAGTACTACGGCTCCGACTTACACAACAAGTGTTTCTGCCGCTACAACACTATACGCGGTGTACGGTAACACAACTTCATCTGCACCAATAAGAAAAGCCTTAGGTAAAGCCACATCAATAAGTGTTGGTGATCAAGTTGTGTTCGTATGTGAAGACGCAAGTAAAGAAATGACTTCCATCTCTACTACGAGTACAAAATATGGAATAGGTACTGCATATACGACAACACCTGCCGGAACATTTGCGTTTGACGTAGTAGCAGGCTATAGTACAGGAACGGTCGCGTTTAAGAACGGCTCAAATTATTTGTATTGGACGAGTGGAAACTCGTTGAATGTCAATGGTACATTAAGTAATAACACTTCATGGAATGTTACAATTGACAATTCGGGCAATGCAACAATCAAGAATGCAAGTGACAATAGTCGTCAAATAGTTTGGAATAGTGGTTCTCCTCGTTTTGCTACGTATAGTAGTCCTTCAATAGGTAGTTCTTACTACGCAATCCAATTATACAAGAATTCTTCCGGCGGTGGCGGTGGCAGCACCACAACCTACAAAACTTCACCGGATTGCGGTTCGTTACACACAATTACATTGGGCAATAGCGGCGTTGTTACCGGCGGTGACTTTATGGCAAATGTGTCATCTGCATACCCGGGCGCAACCATTACACTGACTGCTGATCCCGATCCCGGTTATGAGTTCGGCAGTTGGTCGGTAACGAAACAAGGCGGCGGATCGGTGACTGTAACAAGCAACCAGTTCACTATGCCCGACGCGAATGTTACTGTTTCGGCTACGTTCAATGCTCTTACTCGACATGACATCCGCTTCTTCAACAACGGCAGCCAGATAGGCAGCACGCAGTCGGTATATGTCGGTGGCACGCCGAACATTCCTGCCGATCCGGAAGGATGCGACGGCTATACATTCGTTGGCTGGTGGACGGCATCGCTGGCAACCAACAACACGACAAGTCATACATGGGTAACCGACTTTACCGTCAGTGCCGCACAGGATTACTATGCCGTATTTGCCCATACCGAAGGTGGCGGCGGAAGTTCAAATGGCTCACAAACATTTACATTCTCATCTATAGCTTCTGCTAATAGTTGGGAAAATGGTGTTGCTTATACAACTGTACAAATCGCTCCCGTTACAATTACTGCAAACGGAGGAGGAAACAATGGTAAATGGTATACCTCCGGCAGCGGTTCATGGCGTATGTATAGCGGTGGTACGGTGAATATATCCGTAGCGTCGGGCTCGGTTACATCTGTTACTTCATCACCAGAGTGTACCTTTACTATATCAAATGGCAATGCGTCGTTCAGTCCATCTGCTCGAACGGATTTCACATCAATAACTGTGAACTATACAGCCAGTGGTTCCGGCACAACCTACTACACTTCAACAACAAGTTGCGCATCAGCTTGTACGACTTTGGCGACCCCGGATGTGACAGCAACACCGGGTAACGGACAGATTACGCTTACATGGTCGGCAGTGGCGGATGCAGATCATTATACAGTAACAATCGGTAAAGGTGCGGGTTACACCACCGAATGTGGTAGCGTAGCAACGATAGGTAGCATCACGCACTCCGGATCCACAAACACGTGTGTCATCACCGGTCTGACGAACGGGTTGACGTACACGACCAACGTAGTAGCCAACGCTACAAGTTCCACCTGCGACAGCGAAGCCGATGTAGATCAAGCAACGCCTATGGATTGTACACCGTGGGCTGACCCGACTCTGAGTTGGAACAAGTACAGTTTGAATACGACGACAGCCAAGACTGCTACGCTGACAGTGACCGGAACGACGCATGGTATACGTTCCTTTGAGTCAAGCAACACGGACGTGCTGACCGTGAACAATTCAAATGGTACGGTTACTGCGGTCGGAGCCGGCGAAGCGACCGTAACGGTGCATTGGACAGCAGCCAGTGGCTTCTGCGAGAAGATCATGACTTCGTCCACCTTCGAGGTGGCTGGTCCGCTGACCATCAGTTTCGATGCGAACGGAGGAACGGGAACGATGACGGATCAGACGGTCACCTACAAAGTGGCAGCAGCCATAAAAGACAATACCTTTACTCGCGAAGGATACTCTTTCATCGGTTGGGCTACAAGTGCCGACGGCGAGAAAGAATATAACGACAAGCAGAGTGTTGCGTTCACGAGCTCACAGACTTTATATGCAAAGTGGCAGTTGAACAATCATAATGTATCTTTCACGCCCTCACCGACAGGCGCTACCGTGACTGTTAACGGACAAAGCACCAGTCCGCAAACGGCTCAGTACGGCGCTACGGTGACCGTACATATCACGCCGGCAGCACACTATATCATCACTTCTGTCAGTATCCAGGGTGCGACAAGTCATACCGATATCGCACAAACAGGTAGCGGCGAGACCCGTACGTTCACCATGCCGGACGAGAATGTAATCGTGAATGTGACGATGAGCGCAGAGAGCCAATATACCGCGACATTCTACAATAACGGCATACAGTATGGCGAGGCGCAAACAGGCTATACCGATGATGATATCACTGCGCCGGCTACCGATCCCGTATCCTGCGATGAGGATGAGTTCACGTTCGTAGGATGGGTAGCCGCCGAGCAGACGGAAGAGACAACCTCTATGCCGGAAGTGCTTACTTTCCCGCAAACGATGCCGGCTGGTAATGTAAGCTTCTACGCGCTCTATCGCAGAGTGGAAGGCAGCGGAGGCGGTGAAGCAAGCGTGACCTTCCAAACCGCAGCAAGCGATGGTAACACCGCCTACACGGAGGATGGAGATATCAAGACGAACCTGGTGGCAAGCTATAGCGGTATAACCTCGTTCTCGGCCAACAAGGCCTACAAAGGAACAGGTGGCGTGAAGTTAGGTGCATCCGGCGGTCCGGGTTACATCACGCTCAATCTGTCGTCTTCTATCACAACGAACACGATTACAGTCAACGCAGTTAGGTATGGTTTGGATACCGGCGATTTACAGGTTAAAGTGAATGGATCGAACAGTTTCGGTAGCGCATTGTCGCCTTCTGCCGGTACATTGACGTTCACCAACGCTTCGGAGGTGGAAATCACCGACTTGACTATTTCCACTACCAGCAAGCGTGCCTATGTAGCATCCATCAGTCTGGGAGGCAGCGGCACTTCGTATTACACCACGGCACCGACCTGCATTCCTTGCGAGTACCACGTGACATTGACAAAAGGCGAGGAGTCCAATGGTACGTTTACGCTCAATAAGGCGAACGGCACGTATGACAACTGCAAGACGAACTTTATCGTTACGGTATCGGGTATCACTCCGGCGGAAGGATACTACTGCACGGGCGTGACGGCTACGGGTGGATCACATGCTATTGTAGCCGGTCCGGACGGAAGCGGTAACTATACGGTCAGCTACAATAAGGGCAACAACATCACATCGACTATTACTGCGAACTTTGCACCGAATCCGAAGTACACCGTTACATGGAGTATGAACGGCGACGAAAGTTACAAAGTTCAGTACGAAGAGGGCGAATCGATTGCCTTCCCAGCTTCAGCTACGGGCTGCGATGGTAAGGTCTTCCGCGGATGGAGCGAAGAGACGGTAGCAGAGACAGATGTGGAGCCGAGTTACGTCACATCGGCTACGATGCCGGCACACAATGTAACGTACTATGCGGTATACGCAGAGGAAAGCGGAAGCGGTGGAACGCCAAGTAGCGAGAGTTATGCCTTTACAAACTCTTCCTGGAATGCAACGGGCGGCAATTGGACTTCCGGTAAAAATGGAGCCGGATACAATAATAGCGGCGTTCAAGTTACAACCGGAGCAAGTGGAGCGAATGCTACCTGTCCGAATTCCTACTCCAATATTTCTTCCATTGTGGTTAGTTACTGTACCAATGGAAGTAGCGGAGCCGGATCTATCACGATGGGAATTGGCAGTACTTCTTTGACAAACACTATTACAAAAACCGGAGGTACTACTGCGCGTAACACTACCTTTGATTTCTCAGGAACCCCTCCGACCGGTAATCCGCGTATCACCGTAACCTGTACGACGAACTCTATATACATCTGCGGTGTAACGATTTATTATGGTAGCTCAGCCACCTATACCGGTTACACGACATCTTGCGGTGCAGGAATCAGCGCTAAGAATATCGGATGGATTACCACTACCAAGGGACAGAAAGTAAAACGGGTGATCAATGTATCCGCTAAGGGCTTTGATGAAGCGACGACTCTCTCTGCTGTTTCGTCCAATAGTCACTTCGCTGTTTCGCTTGGTGCAACGGCTGTACCGGAAGGAGCATCCGGATTGAGTACGACCCTTACCGTAGAATATACGCCTGCGGACTTTGGCGCACGTGAGGAGAATGTGGAAATCGAGTTGACAGCCGGCGATAAGAGCAAGACAATTACCGTTAGCGGTCGTTCGCTGCCGGAGGAGTTTGTGATCATTACGAAGAAAAACTCCAAATGGTACGCGCTGCCGGCGAACATGGCTACAAGCGGTGAGCACGATGGTATAGAGGTAAGTCCGAACGATGCCACGACACCGACCGTTGTACCCGTTTCTCCGAGTAACGCCATTTATTCCTTGGCTTCTGTAGCGAATAGTCGCTACGCGGATAACGGTCATTGCGTACGATTGGTAGGTAACAACAATCTGTGTCTGTGGAGCAATATGGCATCCACTACCGGAAAGACCTATATCAAGAATGCGACTTCTGTAGCTACTGCGGCTACCGACAATCATGACTGGTTATTGAGTACGACCGACGGTATACATTATACGATTGCGAACCCGCACCATCCGCAGTATGCTGAAGGTCGCCGCCTGGCTTACGGCACGAAGTTCGGAATGTATGCTGAGGAGACGGAATTCTTTATCGTTTCGGCAGGCTGTTCCAGTCAGCCGGGTGAGGTGGCAGTTAGTCCGCGTCGTGTGGAGGCTACGTTCTCGTGGGTAAGTAACGCCAGCAGCATGACGATTGACCTGTACACGAATGAACTTATGACGGAAGGTCATAAGTCGGCTACGGCTTCTTCGTCGCCGTATATCTTCACCGGTCTGGAAGAATCGACACCTTATTGGTACAAGCTGACGCCGGGCACGGATAGTGACTGCGCGGTAACCGGTTCGTTTACGACTACCGGTCCTGCCATTGATATTGTGGAATGGCAAGAAAACGGCGTGGTATTGTTTATCGATAATGGAGAAGAAGTCACTCCTATGATTGTTATTGACGGTCAGGAAGAGCATGGTTCGATTACCGGTGGCGGTGGAGATGCTACGGAATTGTTCTTTGCGAAGTACTTCGAGGGAGCAGGATCTATGAAATTAGTATCCGTCTTCAACGGAACTAAGAACGATATTAATCTATCTAACTATACCATCTATGTTCGAATGAGAGGTCCTAGTGCATGGGCTCCGACAAACGATGTGACACTCGACTTGTCGACTTTAGGTTCTATTAAAGCCGGTCAAGAGATTATCTTCTTCAGTCGTCCGCTAGTCTCTGAAACCGGTTTGGCCGGATGCTCGAATGATTTCTTAGATGATAAAGTTGAAAATCATTCTTCGGTAGAATCCAACCCCCGTTGGGTTGAATGCGATGGCGGGACTTTCAAGAGAATCAACTTTAATGGTAACGATCCTATTCTGCTCCAAAAGAGCGGTACGACAATCGATATTATCGGTTCAGAAGGAGCGGCTCCGACAGCAACTAACTGTCTCTCGGGAGATAGTGAAAAAGGTTGGGGAGGTACCGTACGGAATATGGATAAGGGAAAGAGTCCGAGCCATCCTGACTTCAATGCTTTCTACGAGGCTTCGAGTCAATCACCTGTCTCTACCCAAGACTCTATTGACCTGCTTACGGCCTTTGGTATAAATCTGGATGATGATGAAATTCCTCTTACTACTGCACGTTGCATTTTCTTCCGTGATAAGCGCGTGCTTAACGGCGACTCCGCGGTACTGATGAATGGATCTACGTTTGTAACCTTCACGAATCACGATGAATTTACATCTGAGTGGTACGGTCGCTCCGTTTGTATGAATGACGCAGCCAGAACAGCAGCCGGAGTAAGCAATGATGCGCAAGCCACCTGTAACTCCTATCAGGATATTGCGAACATGGACTACAACGAGTATTATCTCGAATGGCACAATATTGATCCGGGTACATCGTTGGAAGATTTCACGTACGACCCTGCTACGAATGAGTATATCATTCCTATCGACAATATGCGCCAATATGCATGTCTGAATTTGCGTTTCCAACTGGTACAAGGAGACAATGTGCTGACGGAAGCAACTCAACAAGTGCCGATAATAGTAAAGGGCAACGTGGACACGAATGACCCGTTGTTCAGCGAGCTGGTAATCGATCAATCCACTCACCTGCCTTCGTACACGCACTCGGTAGAGCGTTGTAAAAATTGTGATGTAATCGTATTAGGTAGCGCTTCGCTGACGAAGGGTGATGACGCCGATGCGAATGATGTACCGGAAGTAGGTAATGTGAAGGTTTATCCGGGCGGTCAATTGATTGTACCGAGCGGAACAACTTATAAGATGAAGTCTTTGGCGCTCCGTCGTGAGGAAGATGTAGCAGCCAGTGCGAATATTGTAGGAGATATTACCTTCACAACACCGGCTCCCGCTCCGGCTCGCAAGGATGCCGTTGACAAACCGATTCGCAAGACCCCGACCGGAGAGAAAAAGACCTATCTCGATCTGCGTGTCGATCCGACTAACTGGCATTATATCTCCTTGCCGTACGACTGCGATGTAGCGGATATCCGCTATGCTAATCCAGAAGAGACGGATGTTCCGGTATTGGGTACCGACTACCTGATCAAATGGTACAACGGCGAGAAACGTGCGGCTACGCAATCCGGCGGTTGCTGGGAGATGGTAGCTTCGGATGCTACGCTGAAAGCCGGTCTGGGATATATCTTCTCCATTCCGGGTGACGACAAAGTAATGCGTGAGTTCCGCTTCCCGATGGATAATGAAGTAATTGCACAAGAGAAAGCTGACAAAATGGTCAACGGCGTATATAGCTACGGAGGTGACCAAGACATTAGTATTATACGCGCTAACCACAGAGGTTGGAACTTGCTCGGTAACCCGTATCTGATGCCGTACTCTTCTGACATTACGGATCCGCTCATGACCGGCTACATTGTTCCGGACTATCCTTCAGATCCGGAAGAGATATGGGACGGACACTATAAGTTCGATCCGGATCCTTCTACGAACCTGCGATACATCGTAGAGCCGATTAACAACGGATGGTCGGGCTATACTCAAGTAACTATTGCTTCCTACGAAATGAAGCCATTTACGAGTTACTTCGTTCAGATAGGCGGTGATCATCCGGAAGATCCGCAAGGTATCAACTTCCATGTTGCAAGCGTTAGCCATAGCCCTGTTCGCCGTGCGCCGGCGGAGTATGAAGAGGTGGAAGATAGACATCCTGTTTGGTGCGCGGTAACGCTCACCAACCCGAAGGGCGAGAAGGATGAGACCACGCTGTTGATTTCCGATAACTTCACCGACGGCTACGATATGATGGACGACTTGACCAAGTGGCGTGGTACGTACTACCAGTACGCACAGATCACTACCGCTCCGGTATTGGCGAGCCGAAACAACGAGGGTGAGATGGCGTTCAACGCGCTGCCTGACTCCAGTGCCCTCGCCGGTGTTCCGTTGAACTACTTCGCCGCTTCGCAAGGTTTCTACACCATCGCTTACGACGATAAGTACGACAGAGACATGGAAGTGAAGGAAGTCAAACTGTGGGATAAGACGACGAACCAGTGGTATAATCTGATGTACGAACCG
>Ga0310694_10005423_pt1 | contig 12205 bp, 12 predicted proteins | sample 174DNAGHGhighgp2_FD_203884 | JGI IMG/M metagenome (GOLD analysis project Ga0310694, IMG submission 203884) | Sheep rumen microbial communities from Palmerston North, Manawatu-Wanganui, New Zealand - 1742 DNA GHGhigh gp2 (v2) (version 2) | ecosystem: Host-associated > Mammals > Digestive system...
CTTTAACTCCCTTAACTCCCTTAACTCCAAAACTTGCGAAAGTTGAATGACATAATTAAAGCGGTTCCATGGACGGAGCCGCTTTAATGTTACGCCAAGGAACTGGGATCAGCTCTTCTGACCGATGTAGAAGATGGCAGCTGCACCCACAGCGTAAAGGATGACAGGCCAGCCACCGTCGGAAAACATGGTAAAGAGACAAAGACCCAAAGCAATGAGGGGCAGGGCAAAGGCCAGAACCGGACTGATGACGAAGATGGGCTTCAGGGGCTCAAGAGCCTTCTGGTCGCGGAAGGCATAGAGGCAGGTGTAGATAGGAGCCAGCATGGCAATAATCAGCGTTATCGTGCCAAACCAGCCCACACGGCCGATCATCTCAACGGGAGTTGCAGAGGCGGAAAAACCACCCATGCGAAAAGTAAATTTCACGAAAAAGAACGCAACCAGCATTAAGACTGATGCGATGATGGAAAACAGATTTGTCTGTTCTTTTGTCATTTTGTCCATAATGTTTTTTGTTTTAATGGTTAATAATAAGGTTGAATAATTGGTTTTCTCATTTCTTGAATGTCAACGCCAGCGTGGCGGCGGCCACTACGGCATAGAGCCACAGTCCGATGCCGGGTGTCAGTTTGCCTGCCATGAAAAGAATGACGATGATGGCCCCAGCCACCAGCAGCGGCAGCAGCGCCACCATCTTCGGCGCACGGCCCTTGAGCCACGCCAACAGGGCCACCAACAGCGGGAAGGCGATGAGAGCGCCCAAGAGCACCTTGCCCACCGTGTTGTAAGTGGCGTTATCGACAAGGCGGTCTAACTTGTGCGGCAGGTCGAGGATGTTCCAGCGGTAGCTCTTCACATGGACCAGCGGCAGCAGGGTGACGAGCAGCATGGCAAGGCAGCCGGCTATTGTCATTATTTTCTGTTTCATAGCTCTGTTTGTCCTGTCGTTCTATAACTCTACATCGTTTAATATCTTCTTCGTTGCCCCAGCCAAACTCTCGACATAGGCGCCGGCTTTGCGGCCCGCATCGTTGAGGAAAGCCGGGTCGCCGCCAAGGCGATCCATCAGCTGTGCAAATTCCTCGTAGCTCTTTATCTCGAAGCCTCCGCCACAGGCTTTCAGTCCCTGAGCCTCCTGGAACTTCTTGTTCTCAGGGCCAAAGATGACCGGGCAGCCCCACACGGCAGCCTCCAACGTGTTATGGATGCTGACGCCGAAGCCGCCGCCGATGTAGCTCACCGTAGCGTAGCGGTAAATGCTGCTGAGCAGGCCAAAGCAGTCGATGAGGAGGGCAGACCCCTTAGCCCCCCCTACGGCCCCCGAGGGGGCTTCATTACTCTTCTTCAGGACATTCGTGTCCCCCTCGGGGGACGACAGGGGGGCTCTTGTATAGCGGCTGACGTGCCATCCCTCCAGCTTCTGCTCTATCTGCTGCAGATGGTCTTCGCCGATGACATGCGGGGCGATGATGAGTTTCCATTCGGGATGCTCCTTGAAATAGCGGATGAAGATATCTTCATCGGGAGGCCACGACGAACCGGCGACAAACACCTTCGGAGCAGTGGGCAAAGCGCCTGCAGCCTCCGAGCCGGCCTGCAGGAACCTCACGATATGGTCACCCTCGGGAGCCGCCTTCTCCTTAATCTGCAGGACACGGTCGAAGCGGGTGTCGCCCGTGATGGTGACACAGTCGATGCCAATAGAGTGCAGCAGCTCACGGCTCTTCTCGTTCTGCACGAAGAAATGTGTGAAGCACTTCAGCACACGGCCATACTGCCTGCCATACCAACGGAAGAACACCTGCCCCTCGCGGAAGATGCTGCTCACGCTGTAGACGGGCACGCCTCGGTGCTTGAGGATGTGCAGGTAGTTGTACCAGAACTCGTACTTGATGAAGAATGCTTTCTCCGGTCGGATGAGCCGCAGGAAGCGACGGGCGTTGCGGATGGTGTCGAGCGGCAGGTAACAGATGATGTCGGCACCGCTGTAGTCCTTGCGCACCTCATAGCCAGAGGGTGAGAAGAAGGTGAGCAGGATTTTCAGTTCGGGATGGTCGCGCTTGAGCTGCTCCATCAATGGGCGTCCCTGTTCAAACTCACCCAGCGAGGCGGCATGAAACCACACGTAGTGCGCCCCGGGCTCCACCTTCTCGCGAAGCACACGGAAGGCGTCGCGCTCGCCACGCCACATTTTCCTCACCTTCTCGTTGAAGCGGCTGTAGACAGCCACACCCATCAGGTACGCGTATATGATGATGTTGTACATGCTCTATTCCAGTCGAGCTAATCTGACTGGCAATACCGGTTTTTCCAGACTATCCCAAGATTTCTATCGCTTTGCGCGTACGCTTGATGGTTTCCTCCTTGCCAAGGAAGGCGGAAATGTCGAACATGCCGGGGCCCTTGCCCTCGCCGACCAGCGCCAGGCGCCAGGCGTTCATCACATTGCCCAGCTTGTAGCCTTTCTCCTCAATCCATGCGTGGACCACCTTCTCCTGATTCTCTAACGAGAAGTCGTCGAGCTTCTCGAGAACGGCGCAAAGCTCGGTCAGCGTCTGTGCCGAGTCTTCCTTCCAGCGTTTCTTCACTGTCTTTTCGTCGTAGGCCGTGGGAGCCTCGAAGAAGAATGAGCACAGCGGCCACAACTCCTTGACGAAGTTCACACGGTCCTTCATCATGGCAGTCACCTGCGTGATGCGCTCCAACGAGTCCTTCACACCGTGCTCACGGCACTCAGGCTCCCATAGCTGGGCTATCTCCTCAGGGCTCTTCTTCAAAAGGTATTCGTGGTTGAACCACATTCCTTTCTTATAGTCGAACTTGGCACCGGCTTTCGAACACTTGGTGATGTCGAACAGGGGCACCATCTCTTCCAGTTTAAACAATTCCTGCTCGCCGCCGGGGTTCCATCCCAAGAGGGCGAGGAAGTTGACGACGGCCTCGGGGAAATATCCCTGCTCGCGATAGCCGCTGCAGAAGACGGGGTTGCCCTCCTTGTCCACGCCATGCCAGTCTAATGGGAAGACGGGGAATCCCAGCTCATCGCCGTCACGCTTGCTCAGCTTTCCTTGTCCGTCGGGCTTCAGCAGCAGCGGCAGATGGGCAAAGCGAGGCATAGTGTCCTCCCAGCCAAAGGCCTGGTAGAGCAGCACGTGCAGCGGAGCACTGGGCAGCCACTCCTCACCGCGTATCACGTGGGTGATCTTCATCAGGTGGTCGTCGACAATGTTGGCCAGATGATAGGTGGGCAGGCCGTCGGCGCTCTTGTAGAGCACCTTGTCGTCGAGGATGTCGCTCTTGACGTGCACCTCACCGCGTATCATGTCGTCGACGACGATGTCCTGACCCGAGTCAACGCGGAAGCGCACCACGTACTGAGCGCCCTGGCGGAGCAGGCGCTCCACCTCAGTGGCTTTCAGCGTCAGCGTGTTGCGCATGTGCAGTCGGGTGCGGCTGTCGTACTGGAAATTCTTGATATGGTCGCGCACGCGCTTCAGCTCCTCGGGGGTGTCAAAGGCAATATATGCCCTACCCTCTTCCAGCAGCTCCTGCACATATTTCCTATAGATGTTGCGGCGCTCGCTCTGGCGATAGGGGCCGTACTCGCCGCCGAAGCTGACACCCTCGTCAAACTGGATGCCCAGCCACTTGAAGGCTTCTATGATATAGTTCTCGGCCCCTGGCACGAAGCGGGTGCTGTCGGTGTCCTCAATGCGGAACACCAGGTCGCCGCCATGCTGACGGGCAAACAGGTAATTATACAAGGCTGTGCGAACACCGCCGATATGCAGCGGCCCCGTGGGGCTGGGCGCAAAGCGCACCCTTACTCTTCTCTCTTCCACTTTGTTTACAGTTTTTATTGATTCCATTTTCTCGTTATTGAGCCCACAGCAACGGCGCTGCGGCCACAAAGTCGACTGCAAAGATACAAAATTTTAAGTCAGTACCTACATTTTCCAAGCTTTTTTTATGGCTAACACGCTAAAATTGTTTATTTTTGCAGTCTGAAAGAGTTGCAAGCATGATAAATTTCAACCTGAAGACACAGCTCTCGTGGAACGAGATAGCTGTGCGCACCGCATTTGTGCTGGTCACCGTGGCGGCCATCGTGTGGTTTATGCCACGTCCTTCTGAGTTCAACTTCACCGTGGAGGAGGGCAAGCCGTGGAGCGAGGCCGACCTGACGGCCACCTTCGCCTTCCCGGTGTACAAGAGTGAAGAGACCATGGCGAAGGAGCGTGCCGAGCGCATGAAGGAGTTTGTGCCACGCTACAATTTCGACAAGAGCGTGGGGGCACACCAGGTGGCACTGCTGCGCCAGAAGCTGGACCAGCTGCCCATCGACTATGGCACACAGATGAAGATGGCGCTGGCATCCAGCCTCAACAACATCTACAAGCAAGACATCATCGAGAGTGTCGACTCGCTCACCAAGAAGGGCATCCAGGCGGTATGGCACGTGGAGGGCATCACGACGCAGAAGATGAGCGTGCAGCAGCTGCTCACGCCAAGGCAGGCCTACGAGAGACTGCTGAAAGACCCGGCCGTCAGACGCTATGCCGAGGTGCTGCAAGAGCTGAACCTGCACGAGTTCATCGTGCCCAACATGGTCTACGACAAGGTGAACAACCAGCCCATACTCGACGACCTGCTCTACGTCTATCCCAAGAGCCGCGACGTGCAGGCGGGAGAGAAAATCATCAGCCACGGCGACATCGTCAACGAAGACACCTATCAGGTGCTGAAGTCCTACCGCAAGGAGTATGAGAAGCGGCACACCTCGGGCGAGACGGCGCTCACCACGCTGGGCAAAGTGCTCTATGTGTTCATCATCATCCTCATGTTCACCATCTTCCTGGGCTACTACCGCAAGGACTATTTCGACAAGCTGCGCTCGGCCAGCATGCTCTATGCGCTCATCGTGGTGTTCATGCTGGCCACCTCGCTGTTGGTCAGCCATTCGCTCTTCCATGTCTACATCATCCCCTTTGCCGTCGTTCCCATCTTCGTAAGGGTCTTCATGGACTCACGCACGGCCTATATGACCATGGCCACCGTCATACTCATAGCTGCCTCCATGCTGCAGCACCCGCTCGAGTTCATCGCTGTCGAGATGGTGGCGGGGCTCGCGGTCGTCTTCGCCATGCGCGAGCTGAGCAGCAGGGCACAGCTCTTCTGGACAGCGGCCATCTTCATCCTCGTCTCCACGGCCACACACTTCTCGCTGTTCCTCATACGCGTGGGCGACCTGCAGCAGTTCAGCTTCACCGAGTACACCTACCTCGTGCTGTGCGGCGTCATCGTGTTCTGCGCCTACCCACTGCTCTACGTCATCGAGAAGACCTTCGGATTCGTCAGCGATATCACCCTCGTCGAGCTGTCGAACACCAACAAGGAGCTGCTGCGCAAGATGAGCGAGGTGGCGCCCGGTACCTTCAACCACAGCATACAGGTGGGCAACCTCGCAGCTGAGGTGGCACGGCGCATAGACGCCAACACGCAACTGGTGCGCACAGGTGCACTCTACCACGACATCGGCAAGACCGTCAACCCCATCTACTTCACCGAGAACCAGGCGGGAGGCATCTCGCCGCACGAGCACCTCAGCTACATCGAGAGTGCACAGTACATCATAGGACACGTCACCGAAGGCCTGAAGCTGGCAGACAAGAACCATCTGCCACGACAGATACGCGAATTCATTGCCACCCACCACGGACAGGGCAAGGCCAAGTATTTCTACATCAAGTACAAGAACGAGCATCCCGACGAGCCTGTCGACGACCTGCTGTTCACCTATCCCGGCCCCAATCCCTTCACCAAGGAACAGGCCATTCTGATGATGGCAGACTCGGTGGAGGCAGCATCGCGCTCGCTGCCCGACTACTCCGAGCAGAGCATCCGCACACTCGTAGAGCGCATCATAGACGGCATGGTCAGCGAAGGATTCTTCCGCGAGTGCCCCATCACGTTCCGAGACATACAGTACTCAAAGACAGTGCTCATCGAGAAGCTGAAAACCATCTACCACACCCGCATCAGCTATCCCGAGGCAAGGAAATAATCAGCAATTTCTCTACATTTTGGAGTTAAAGGAGTTAAGGGAGTTAAAGGAGTTAAAGACAATAGCTTTGCTATGGATTTCAACCCATGTGAGCATCCTGCCGTTTCAAGGCAGCATGGTTTTAAAAGTTTCCTGCCGAGAAACCATCGGTTTCTCGGCAGGAAACCAAAGGTTTCTCGGCAGGAAACTTTTGCATAAAAGCCCCTGATGGAAAAATAATAGGCAATGATGTAGCAGTTGACCCCTGAGACAAAGGCATTTCATGGAGAGTCATTTGTCTTTAACTCCTGAAACTCCTGAAACTCCTGAAAGAGGAGCGAATGCAAAACTTGAAAACATAAATAACCCAAGCTCATCTTACCACCAATGATTGACATGATCACAAGTGATTCCTATTTCTATGTTTCAAAGCATGAAACAAAAAAGATGCGTCATTTCATCCTCAGCACAGTATGCGCCATGCTGACGGCCATACTGACCATGCCCGCCAACGCACAGGAGCAGGATCTTCCCTGCGGCCCCATGCCCTCGGAAAACCAACTGCAGTGGCAGGACATGGAGATGTATGCCTTCATCCACTACTCGCTGAACACATACACCGACCAAGAATGGGGATTCGGCAACGAAGACCCGCAGCTGTTCAACCCCTCCGACCTTGACTGCCGCCAGTGGGCCCGCGTCTGCAAGCAGGCAGGCATGAAGGGCATCATCTTCACCGCCAAGCACCACTGCGGCTTCTGCATGTGGCCCAGCGCCTATACCGAGTATAGCGTCAAGAACTCACCGTGGAAGAACGGCAAGGGCGACGTGGTGCGTGAGCTGGCCGACGCCTGCCGCGAGGAGGGACTGAAGTTTGCCGTCTATCTCTCGCCCTGGGACCGCAACCATCCTGCCTATGGGCGGCCAGAATACGTGACCTACTTCCGCAACCAACTGCGCGAGCTGCTCACCCAGTATGGCGACATCTTCGAAGTGTGGTTCGACGGAGCCAACGGCGGCGACGGCTGGTACGGCGGAGCCAACGAGACACGCCGCATCGATGCCAAGACCTATTACGGATGGGGCGAGACCTTCCGCATGATTCGCGACCTGCAGCCCCGCTGTGTCATCTGGAACGACGGTGGCGACCGCGGCGACCTGCGCTGGGTGGGCAACGAGGCCGGAAGCGTGGGAGAGACCAACTGGAGCCTGCTCAACAAGGAAGGCAACGTCACGGGCGACATGCTGCGCCACGGACTGGAAAACGGCGACTCATGGGTGGCGGCCGAGACAAACACCAGCATACGGCCCGGATGGTTCTACCACGAGACAGAGAACGAGAACGTAAAGAGCCTCTCAAAGTTGATGGACACCTACTACAAGTCCGTAGGCCGCAACTCATGCCTGCTGCTCAACTTCCCCATAGCTCCCAACGGGCGCATCCATCCCACCGACAGCCTGCGAGGCATCGCCTTCAAGAAGATGATTGACGAGGTGCTGAAGGAGAATCTGATAGACCATTCAACAGTCGACATTGAACACTATACGGCCAATGTTCAGTGGGACAAGCCCACGGCCTTCAACCGTTTCCTCGTCGAGGAGGACATCCGCTTCGGGCAGCGGGTGAAGCGGTTCAAGCTCGAAGCCTGGGTCGACGGCCAATGGCAGCCGCTGAAGGATGAGCTCTCTGAGCAAGGCGAAGGCCTGACCACCATCGGTCACCGACGCATCGTCTGCTTCCCCACCGTCAAGACCACTAAGTTGCGCTTCACCATCACAGAGACCAAATGCGAGCCGCTCATCAAGAAGCTCGGCGTCTATCTGGCACCCGACATCAGCGACGACACGCCCAATGCGGGCGAGAAGCACTCGTCTCACTACTACATCTTCTTCGGAGCCGACAAGATGATGTTTGTCAACCTGCCGCAGGAGCAGACCGTCACCGCCTTCCGCTATCTGCCGCCACAGAACTCACGCGCCGGCCTCGTCACCCACTACCGCATCTCGGCCACTACCGACTGGAACCACTGGCAGCTGCTGGGCGAAGGTGAATTCTCAAACATTGTCAACAACCCCATCTGGCAGACAGTGCGCTGCCAGCCCACCCGTGCCAAGGTCATCCGTGTGGAGGGACTCCGTCTGGCACAGGGCGAGCGCATGGCTTACAGCGATGTAGAGGTGGTGACACCTTAGATAATGACAATGATATAGCAGTTGACCCTTTGCAGAAAGGATTCATGCGCAGCCATCCCCTCCCTTCAAGGGGAGGGGTTAGGGTTCAAGAGGGGGATGGCTGCGCATAACACTGGCTACGGCACAGGGTCGTAGCCGGAGCCGCCCCAAGGATGGCAGCGCAGGATGCGGCGTATGCCAAGGTAAAGACCTTTGAAGGGGCCGTACTTCTGTATGGCCTCTTTGGTGTATTGTGAGCAGGTGGGAGTGAAGCGGCAGGCGGGCGGTGTCAAGGGGCTGATGCACTTCTGGTAGAACAGAATGGGCAACAGCAACAGCCACTTCAGTAGCCAGCAAAAGTAATGCCAGACACGCTTCATCGCAGTTTGCGGTTTCAATTTTCTTCCTCCTTCACGTGGGGCGCTATGGCGGCAGCAACGCGCTTGAGCAAGGTGATGACGCGCTGCTCCACCTCGGAGGATGCAAAATGCTTGTCGGACATCCAAATAAAGGAGAGGGCCACGCAATGGCCTTCCGCAACGGCCTCCGTCAGCAGTGCCCTGTTCTTGCGGAAAGCCTCGCGCAGCTGACGCTTCACGCGGTTGCGGTCAACGGCATGCTTGAAGCGCCGCTTCGGCACACTGAGCAGCAGCTGCACCTTGGCCACGGCCGACGCGTCAGGGGCTGGGGGCTGGGCAACGGCTGGGCACAGCAGATAGACAGCACGCAAAGGGAAAGCGGCCAGTGAATGACTCTGACCGCCTGTAAACAGCTCGTCAATCAGCTTCTGGCTGACGATGCGTTCGTGCTTAGAAAAACCTTGAGGACTCAATGCCGTGAAAAGAACGGGGACAAAACATTACTCATCGTCGTCCTGCATGATCAGGTAGTGCTGCAAGGCACCCGTCATCGAGGGATATTTGTCTGTGGGAGCCTGCAGGTCGAGGCGCAGCCCGGCATCCTGCGCAGCCTTGGCCGTAGCGGGGCCGAAAGTGGCGATGGCCACCTTGCCCTGGTCGAAGTTGGGGAAATTCTTCATCAGCGACTCAATGCCCGAGGGACTGAAGAACACCAGCATGTCGTAGTCGAAGTTCTTCACCTCGTCGTCGGTAAAGTCATTGCTCACCGTCTTATACATCACGCACTCCTTGTGCACCAGCTTCTTCGAGTCGAGCAGCTGCGTCAGCGAGTCGTTGTGCACATCGCTCATGGGCACCAGATAGCGCTCGTTCTTGTGCTTCACCATCGTAGGCAGCAGGTCGTCGACACGGCCCGTGGTGCCGAAGAACACCTTGCGCTTGCGGTACTGCACATATTTCTGAATGTAGAGTGCGATGGTTTCCGTCACGCAGAAGTATTTCATGTCCTCGGGAATGTTGCAGCGCAGCTCTTTGGCCAGTGTGAAGAAATGGTCGATGGCGTGGCGAGAGGTGAAGACAACAGCAGTGTAGTCAAGGATGTTCACCTTCTGGGTGCGAAAGTCGCGGGCCGTCAGACCTTCCACTTTGATGAAGGGACGGAACACAAGCTCCACACCAAAACGTTCTGCAATGTCAAAGTAGGGCGATTTCTCGCTGGTGGGTTTAGGCTGTGAGACCAGAATCTTTTTAATCATCAGAATGTCCTAAAAATTTACTTTCAAAAAATGTGCCAATATCAGCCACACGCCGCCGAAGGCAAGCAAGGGTGCTAATTCGAGGGCACAAAAGTACAAAAAAAATTGTAAAAGAAAAATCTTTTGTCTAAAAAAGATGCTCCAACCCTTATAAAATGTCAACGTTTTGCATAAAAAAAGGATAAAAGCGAAATAGTAGATACCATTTTGAACAGGGATTCGAAAACAAGCCATGACCCAAGGCAAAGGGAACAGCAGGACGCCTTCCAGGGCAGTGATGAAGAAAAAAGCCCTGCTCCATTGTAAAGTCTTTTTACCACCGAAGAGCACGGTGTTCACCATGCCGTAGACCGCCCCTTTCAGCAGGAGATAGGCCACGGAGAGGGCGAAGAAGATGGCCACCACAGCAAGGTTGCTGCTCACCACGAAGGTGCCGCCCTGCTCGCTGCTGGAATAGATGAACGAGCAGAGAGCCACCATGACACACGTCATGGCAGAGAGGAAGGACAGCAGGGGCGAGACGCCGGAAGGCACATCATTGTCGTCAGCAGCCGAAGGGAAGAAAAACTCCTTGAAATGATTCTTCACAGTGCGCATCGACCGGCCTATGACCACCACCAGCAGCACGCTGCAGGCCACCAGCAACAGCATGACCACATCGTCGTGGCGCACGTGGTAGGGACGCGGAGTGCCCACCTCGCCTGCCACGGGGGGCACAGAAAGATGGGTGGAGGGAGAATAGTCCTTCAAGGAGAATTCTCCATCCACCATCCAAGGCACTCCGACGCTGTCAGAGGCCGAACTCGCGCCGAATGTCGTCCACACGGTCCAGCTTCTCCCAGGTAAAGAGTTCCACGTCGATGGTCTTCGTCTCGTGATAGTGGCTGGTGAACGTCTTCTTCACCACCTCACACTGGCGCCCCATGTGCCCGTAGGCTGCCGTCTCGAGAAACATGGGCTGGCGCAGCTTCAGGCTGCGCTCGATGGCTTTCGGACGCAGGTCGAACAGCTTCTCTATGCGCTGAGCTATCTCGCCGTCGCTCAGCTGCACATGCGAGCGACCGTAGGTGTTCACATAGATGTTCATGGGCTTGGCCACACCGATGGCATAGCTCACCTGCACCAGCATCTCGTCGCTGACGCCTGCGGCCACCATGTTCTTAGCGATGTGGCGGGCAGCATAGGCTGCCGAGCGGTCCACCTTCGACGAGTCCTTGCCGCTGAAGGCGCCGCCGCCATGTGCACCCTTGCCGCCGTAGGTGTCGACGATGATCTTGCGGCCCGTCAGGCCCGTGTCGCCGTGAGGACCGCCGATGACAAACTTGCCAGTGGGGTTGACGTAGTATTTGATGTCGTCGCCAAACAGCGCCAGCACCTTGGGCGAGTGTATCTGCTCCTTCACCCTCGGGATGAGGATGTTGATGACGTCGTGGCGGATGGTGTCCTGCATCGTCTGGTCGTCGGCAAACTCGTCGTGCTGGGTCGAGACGACGATGGTATCGATGCGCAGGGGCGTGCCGTCGTCGCTGTACTCTACGGTCACCTGGCTCTTAGCGTCGGGACGCAGGTAGGTCATCACCTGACCCTCCTTGCGAATCTGTGCCAGCGTGCGCATCAGCAGGTGGGCCAGGTCGAGGCTGACAGGCATCAGGCTCTCTGTCTCGTTGCAGGCATAGCCGAACATCATGCCCTGGTCGCCGGCGCCCTGGTCGTCGTCGGTATCACGGTCAACACCGCGGTTGATGTCCTGGCTCTGCTCGTGAATGGCGGTGAGGATGCCGCACGAGTCGCCGTCAAACTGATACTCGGCCTTCGTGTAGCCAATCTTCTTGATGGTGTTGCGAGCTATGGTCTGAAGGTCGATGTACACCTCGCTGCGCACCTCGCCCATGATGACCACCTGTCCAGTGGTGACAAAGCTCTCGCAGGCCACGCGGGCATGAGGGTCGTAGGCCAGAAACTGGTCGAGGATAGCGTCGCTGATCTGGTCGGCCACCTTGTCAGGATGGCCCTCAGATACTGATTCGGATGAGAAAAAATATGCCATAATTTGTTATTCGTTTTGTTTGAGATTGCAAAATTAGACAAAATTTTCGAGATGATGGACCTGTCGGGATAAAAAAGTAAACAAAAGCCACGAAAAAGTGATGTGATTCAACTGGCGCAAGTTATGGAGTTAAAGGAGTTAAAGGAGTTAAAGGAGTTAAAGGAGTTAAAGGAGTTAAAGGAGTTAAAGGAGTTAAAGGAGTTAAAGGAGTTAAAGACAATAGTGCTGCTATGGCTTTCAAGCCAGAGACAAAGGGCGTTGTTGGTGAAATAACATAAATTCACATAGAAAATGACAGACTTTGACGGTTTTATTAGTAACTTTG
>Ga0310694_10005426_pt1 | contig 12199 bp, 10 predicted proteins | sample 174DNAGHGhighgp2_FD_203884 | JGI IMG/M metagenome (GOLD analysis project Ga0310694, IMG submission 203884) | Sheep rumen microbial communities from Palmerston North, Manawatu-Wanganui, New Zealand - 1742 DNA GHGhigh gp2 (v2) (version 2) | ecosystem: Host-associated > Mammals > Digestive system...
ATTTTCGGTTTGATTGGCCTATTTTTGTACAATCAGGCGAAAAAATGACCTAAAATTGTTGTTTTATGACAAGATTTCTTACATTCGCTTTCGGCAATCGCCCCAAAACTGACAAAATACAAAACTATATAAATGCAAAAAAAATGGATATTAAAGGAACAGGTCGAAGCGGAAAAGATTGAAAAACTGGCGGAAACAGCCGGTATCAGCAAGCCAGTGGCAAACTTATTGTTACAGAGAGGAATAACCGACGAGGAGTCGGTTCGTAAGTTCTTCAAGCCGGAGTTGCAGCAGCTCTATAACCCATTTTTGATGAAGGATATGGACAAGGCTGTGGAGAGGCTCGAAAGCGCCATTGTGAACCGTGACAACGTGCTGATTTACGGTGACTATGATGTTGACGGCACAACAGCAGTAGCCATGATGTACGTGTTCCTTAAAAGCAAATGCCGAAACGTATTTTACTACGTGCCCGACCGCTACACAGAGGGGTATGGAATATCGCTCAAAGGTATCGATTATGCCGAGGAGAAGGGCTGTAAGCTTATTATCGCCCTCGACTGCGGCATAAAAGCTTTGCAAAAAGTCGAATATGCCACAAAAAAGGGCATCGAATTCATAATTTGCGACCATCATGAGCCTGGCGATGAGCTGCCAAAAGCGGTTGCCGTGCTCGACCCCAAACGCCCCGACTGCCAGTATCCGTTCAAGGAACTGTCGGGTTGCGGTGTCGGATTTAAACTGATTCAGGCTTACGCAAAAAAGAATATGATTCCGTTCTATCAGATTAAGCCTTTTCTCGACCTTGTGGTTGTGAGCATCGCCAGCGACATTGTGCCGATAGTTGATGAAAACCGTATTCTGGCTTATTTCGGATTGCGCCAGCTCAACACCAATCCGCGGGTCGGTCTGCGTGCCGTGATGAAAAAATCGGGAATTACACCGCCGCCGCAGCGTGGCAAGGATGCGCAGCAACTCGATGTGCCTTTCGAAGAGACAAAACCTGTCGACGAATCGGAATTCAAGCCGGTCAAGATTGGCGATATTGTGTTCAAAATCGGACCTCGCATCAATGCCGCGGGCCGCATGGATTTGGGGCGCTATTCGGTCGATTTGCTGGTTGAGCGCAACGAGGAAAAAGCCGAAGAGATGGCTTGCAAGATAGAAACCGACAACACCGACCGCAAAACACAAGACCAGAATATAACCAACGAGGCACTGGCGGTTATCGACAGCAACGATGAGCTGAAAAACCGCAAATCGACAGTGCTATATAACCCCGAGTGGCACAAGGGAGTAATTGGAATTGTGGCGTCGAGGCTAATCGATTTTTACTATCGGCCAACGGTAATATGCACAAAATCAAATGGTTTGATAACCGGTTCGGCACGTTCGATTCCCGATTTCAACCTTTACGAGGCCATCGAAAAGTGTCAGGACCTTCTGGAGAGTTTTGGCGGGCACACCTATGCCGCCGGTTTGACGCTGAAGGAGGAAAATTTGGACGCGTTTATCGACAAATTTGAGCAGGTGGTTAGCGATATGATGTCGGCCGATATAATGGTGCCGCGTATCGATGTGGATGAGGAACTGTGTTTTTCCGACATTACTCCAAAGTTTTTCAAATGTCTTGAGATGTTCGAGCCTTACGGACCGGGCAACATGGCGCCGGTGTTTGCCTGTCGCAACGTGCACGATAGCGGCGCATCGCAACTGGTGGGGCAGACTCGCGAGCATTTGAAGCTGTCGGTCAACGACGGAACGGTTGCAAGGCCACTTTCGGGCATCGCCTTCAAGCAGTCGGAGCATTACGATTCAATTCATAACGGAGGTGATTTTGATATCTGTTTCTCTCTGGAAATGAACACGTTCCGAGGCAAAGACACGCTTCAATTAAAGGTTCAGGACATAAAATTGGCTAATAAGAAATAGCCCCATTTAGAAAGCTATTGCTGTTAGGCAAGCAGAGAATTGCTAAATTGTTTCGTATTGAATAACAAGCACTTGATGTGTTTTGTCATCGATTTTGAAGCGGTTGTCGGGGCGGTAGCCGATAATCCACGCAATCTTCTCGTCCGATGTGAGCACCATAGCGCGCTCTTTTTCAAATACATTTACCTTGTTGTTAACGAAAAAGTCGCTCAATTTTTGTGCTTTGCTCATTCCTATCGGGTAGAAGAAATCGCCATGTTGCCAACGCCTGATTGTCAGTGGGAAGTGTAGCTTGTCGAGGTCGAGGCAGGCTGTACTCGGGCGTTTGTCGAGCACAAAATCGGCAATTGGCACCACTTTCATTTTCAGCCTGATTCTTTCGATATCTTGTGGAGAATCAATTACAATTGGCTCAAATTCGGCCTGTTCGGCAGGCTCGATAATAATCTGCGTGCGGTCGACAAGCAGGCGGTGCGTGGCTGATTGGAATGTGCAGCCTGATTTCTGCCCAATAATCTTCAAAACAGCTTCGGTGTGTGTGCTATTGAATCCGTAAAGTTTCAGACATTCGTAAAGAATGGGCTCGGCAAATGGATGATTCATAATCTTTTCGGCGTCAATAACAACTTTCTGGCCATTGTTGCTCAAAATGTCACCGATAGCTCTCATGATAAACCAATTGTAGATGTCGGTCGCTTGCCGAATATGTTTGAAATTCTTCGACATACGTTCTTCAAACGATGGGTTTATCTCTTTTAAAACGGGAATTATTCGGTGGCGGATAATATTACGCTGGTAGTCGTCGGAAAGGTTGGTGCTGTCGGTGCGGAAGTCGAGGTTGTTGAGTCGTGCGTATTCCTCAATCTGGCTGCGGGATGCAAAAAGCAGCGGTCTTGCAATGTTTCCGTTGATGGCCGAAATTCCTGTCAATCCGTTTATTCCGGTGCCGCGAGTTAGATTGAGCAGCACGGTTTCGATGTCGTCGTTCAGGTGGTGTGCCGTCAAAATTCGGTCGAAGTGGTGCTCGGCGGCCAGTTGTGCGAACCAATCATAGCGGAGTTTGCGTGCGGCCATTTCAACCGATAGGCGGTTTTGTTTTGCGTAAGTCAGCGTGTCGAAGCGGATGCTGAAGAAAGGCATTTGGTATTTTTCAGCCAATTGGCGGACAAAATCTTCATCTCCATCGGCATCGGCACCGCGCAGTTGGAAATTGCAGTGCGCCACCGACACTTTCAGTCGGCTTTGCGCGAGCAAGTGCAGCATTACAACCGAGTCGGCTCCGCCGCTCACCGCTGCCAAAAGGTTGTGGCTCTGGTCGAAAAGCAGGTTGGTTTTAACAAATTGTTTGAACTGCCGGAGCATCATCGTTTTTTTTGCCAAAGGTAGTAATGTCGCAAAAAAAACAAATCTGATTGATAATAATGCCGGTGCATGTAAGGTTGTCGACCAAAAATGGCATTATCAACCAGCGTTTGTGAGGGGAATGGTGGATTGAAATATGCGCCGCAATGTTTTATGCTGTTTCGAAGTGGTATATGCTGATTGTCAATACTATAGTCCTGCGCTCAAATATTCGAAATCGACATTGTTTTTCATTAGGTCGGCAATGGTGTAACTATCGAAAAACTCATTCACTGTTTCGTAGAGTTTCTTCCACATAGGCAGCGTGCGACAAATTTGCGTGCGCTCGCACGGTTTGGCATCGCAGCCCAGACAAGCTACAGGCGCAAGCGAGCCTTCAGTGGCGTGCAGAATATCAGTCAGGCGGTATTCCTGCGCCGGACGGTTGAGCCGGTAGCCGCCGCCCTTGCCGTGAACGCCGTCAATCAGCCCCGACTTCGACAATGCTGTGGTTATGCTCTCAAGGTATTTCAGCGAAATATCCTGCCGTTCCGAAATGTCTTTCAGCCTTGTATAGCCCGTCGAACCTTGCTCTGCAAGGTCAATCATCACTCTTATGGCGTATCTGCCGCGTGTCGAAATCATCATAGTTGCATAGTATTTTGGTGCAATTTACATTTTTTTGCCAAATTGTTGGTAAAAAACAAAATCTAATTACAAATAGTTGATAGTCAAGTTATTATTTAGTAATTCTGATAAAGAAAAGAAACCGCGTACCGCACCAAAAGTATAGTGCGATACACGGTAATAAACTGACATTCACTGTTATTCAGCAAATAAACTTGTACTCAGATAGCGGTCACCAGTGTCGGGCAGCAGAACAACAATGGTCTTGCCTTTGTTCTCGGCGCGTTTGGCCAGTTCAATTGCTGCCCACAGAGCTGCACCCGACGAAATTCCGACCAAAACACCCTCTGAGCGGCCAACCTCGCGGCCAGTGGCAAAAGCATCCTCGTTCGAAACGGTGATAATCTCATCGTAAATCTTGGTATCGAGCACATCGGGAACAAAGCCTGCGCCAATGCCCTGAATTTTGTGCGGCCCAGGCACGCCTGTCGACAAAACTGCCGACGAAGCGGGCTCAACAGCTACAATCTTCACACCCGGTTTTTTCGATTTCAGGTATTTGCCGACGCCCGTAACCGTTCCGCCGGTGCCGACGCCAGCCACAAAAATATCAACTTGGCCATCGGTGTCCTCAAAAATCTCAGGACCAGTGGTTTCAAGGTGTGCCTTCGGGTTGGCGGGATTCACAAACTGACCGGGGATGAAACTGTTTGGCGTTGCTTCGGCCAGTTCCTGCGCTTTCGCGATTGCGCCCTTCATACCTTTCGAGCCGTCCGAAAGAACAACCTCGGCACCGTAAGCCTTCATCAGTTGGCGACGCTCAACGCTCATCGTCTCGGGCATTACAATAATGGCTTTGTAACCGCGGGCGGCAGCCACGCTGGCCAGACCAATGCCTGTGTTTCCACTTGTCGGCTCAATAATCACCGCCCCCGGTTTCAGTTTGCCGGCACGCTCGGCTTCCTCAATCATTGCTTTTGCAATGCGGTCTTTGACGCTGCCTGCGGGATTGAAGTACTCAAGTTTGGCAATGATTTTTGCCTGCAATTTGTGCGCCGACTCAATTCGGCTCAGTTCCAAAAGTGGTGTGTGGCCAATCAGTTCGTCGGCCGATTTGTAAATTCTTGACATTTTATTTCTGTTTTAGTTATTAGTTACAAGTTAGAAGCCGCAAGTTATCAGTTTTTGGCGTCGGGTGTTCAAAAATTGCTCATTTAACTTTGCTCTTTACGCCCTATACCAAACTTATTTCACAGCGTCGAAAGCCGATTTCAAGTCGTCGATAATGTCGTCAATGTGCTCAGTACCAATCGACAAGCGGATTGTGCTTTGGCTGATTCCCTGACTTGCAAGTTCGTCGTCGTTCAACTGCGAGTGTGTTGTTGTTGCAGGGTGGATAACCAACGATTTTACGTCGGCTACATTTGCCAAAAGGCTGAAAATCTTCAGATTATCGATAAATTTCCAAGCCGCGTCCTTTCCGCCCTTAATCTCGAAGGTAAAGATGCTTGCACCGCCATTCGGGAAATATTTTTTGTAAAGTTCGTGGTCCGGATGGTCGGGCAGCGACGGGTGGTTAACCTTGGCCACCTTTGGGTGATTCTTCAGAAAATCAACCACTTTCAATGTGTTTTCAACGTGGCGCTCAAGACGAAGCGACAGTGTCTCGACACCTTGCAGCAGCAGGAATGCGTTGAACGGGCTGATGGCAGCACCTTGGTCGCGCAACAGAATGGCGCGGATGTAAGTCACGAAAGCCGCGGGACCAACCACATCGGCAAACGAGACACCGTGGTAACTTGGGTTTGGTGCAGCAATTGGGGCGTATTTGCCCGACTTTTTCCAGTCGAATTTGCCGCCATCGACAATGATTCCGCCCAGAGTTGTGCCGTGACCGCCAAGGAATTTTGTGGCAGAGTGCACAACAATGTCGGCGCCGTGCTCAAGCGGACGAATCAGATACGGTGTGCCGAAAGTGTTGTCGATAACCAACGGAAGACCGTGATTGTGAGCAATTTCGGCAATTGCGTCGATGTTTGGAATATCGCTGTTGGGGTTGCCCAAAGTTTCAAGATAAATGGCCTTTGTGTTCGGACGGATAGCAGCCTCAACCTCTTTCAAGTTGTGTGCGTCAACAAAAGTCGTCTCAACGCCGAACTGTGAAAGCGTGTGCGACAGCAAGTTATAAGTTCCGCCGTAGATGGTTTTCTGAGCCACAATGTGGTCGCCGTTCTGTGCCAGCGCCTGAATTGTGTAGGTTATTGCGGCAGCGCCTGAAGCCAGAGCCAATGCGGCAACGCCACCTTCGAGAGCAGCAACGCGGCGCTCAAGAACGTCCTGAGTAGTGTTGGTCAAGCGGCCGTAGATGTTGCCTGGGTCGGCAAGGCCGAAGCGGTCGGCGGCGTGTTTCGAGTTATGGAACACATACGATGTTGTCTGATAAATTGGCACTGCGCGTGAATCGGTTACAGGGTCGGCAGTCTCTTGGCCAACATGAAGTTGCAGTGTCTCGAAGCGGTAGTTTTTCTGTGTCATAATAACCTCCTTTTTTATGTATTGTTTTAAACTTTTTTGTCGTTTTTGACTCTGCAAATATATATAAAAATCTATTTACCCACCATGTTGGTAGGTTATTTTTTTAAATAAAAATGCATTTTGTGTATATGTAGCTATTAATCAATACATTAAAAATACCATTTTTTTAAAAGATTCAGTTTGGTGGTTGTTATTACCTATATAAATAGGTATATAATGGGTGTTGGCGGCGAATTAAGTAGGAGTTGGGACAGGTTACATATAATGAATAGCTATCGATATTTGCATTTTTCGGTTACATTTGCGGACTAACTTTCAGCGGCGGCAGGTTTTGCTCTGGCATCCGCTAAATTGTTGACAAATATGGATTTGGAAGAAATCGACGACTTCAGCTACCGGCGCAAAAACGAGTATAACACCGCTCAAACCGCAGCGCTGACCGACCTTTACAGGCAAGTTATCACCAATCTGGGCGAAGACCCCGACCGCGAGGGATTGAAAAAAACACCCGAGCGCATTGCAAAAGCGCTGCAGTTCCTTACGCAAGGCTACTATCAGGACCCGAAGGAGATTCTGCAAAGCGCAATGTTCAAGGAGCAATACTCGCAGATGGTGATTGTCAAGGACATAGAAGTGTTCTCGTTCTGCGAGCACCACATGCTGCCGTTCTTCGGGAAGGCGCACGTGGCCTATATTCCGAACGGCTACATCACCGGTCTGAGCAAGATTGCGCGCGTGGTCGACGCCTACTCACGGCGGCTTCAGGTGCAGGAACGGCTCACCAACCAAATCAAGGACTGCATTCAGCAAACGCTGCACCCGCTTGGCGTGGCGGTGGTGATTGAAGCGCAACATATGTGTATGATGATGCGCGGCGTTGAGAAACAGGAATCGTGCACCACCACGTCGGCTTTCACCGGATTGTTTATGAAGAGCAACGCCACCCGCGCCGAATTCATAAATCTTTTAGGCAAGAAACTTCATTGATTTTGGCACAAGAATTGTGTTTCGATGTTTCGAGATTATAAGTAGAGACGCGGCGCGCCACGTCTCTACGGTTTGTTTGGAATCTCAATTTGAAACTTCGAAATTTTAAACATATTACATTGAAATGAAAGCATTTGTATTCCCCGGACAGGGGTCGCAATTTGTGGGTATGGGCAAGGACCTGTACGACAATTCGGCTTTGGCCAAAGAACTTTTCGACCGCGCAAACAAGATTCTCGGCTTCGACATTACAAGCCTGATGTTCAGCGGCACCGACGACGATTTGAAACAGACAAAAGTAACGCAACCCGCCGTTTTTCTGCACTCGGTAATAATGGCTAAAGTGCTGGGCGACAAGTTTAAACCCGATATGACCGCAGGCCACTCACTTGGCGAATTCTCTGCTTTGGTGGCTGCCGGTGCTCTGTCGTTCGACGATGGTCTGACATTGGTTTCGAAACGTGCGCAGGCAATGCAGAAGGCTTGCGAACTGAATCCTTCGACAATGGCGGCCATTATTGGTATGGAAGATGCTGTTATTGAACAAGTTTGCTCTGAAATCGACGGCATTGTTCCGGCCAACTACAACTGCCCCGGGCAGTTGGTTATTTCGGGTACCAACGAAGGCATTGACAAGGCCATTGCACGATTCACCGAGATGGGCGCCAAACGCGCGCTGAAGTTGTCGGTGAGCGGTGGTTTCCACTCGCCAATGATGGAACCGGCCCGCGCCGAACTCGAGAAAGCCATCAACGAAGTATCGTTCTCGGCACCCGTTTGTCCTGTTTATCAAAACGTTACAGCAAGTCCTGTCACCGACCCTGCTGAAATAAAGAAAAACCTTGTAGCTCAACTCACGTCGCCTGTCCGCTGGACGCAGACAATGCAGAATATGATTGCCAACGGCCTGACGGAGATTGTTGAAGTAGGCCCGGGCGCTGTTCTTCAGGGACTTATGCGCAAAATCAACCGCGAGATTCTGGCCACTGCAGCACAAAACGAACTTTAAAATTTAGGATTTTGGAGTTAGGAATTAGGATTATTAGTATTAATATTGAGCCGATTTTATAACATAGAGACGCAATGTGTTGCGTCTCTATGTTGTTTCTAAATTTATAAACAAACGTATAAATTAAAACTTATAACTTTAGAACTTAAAACTTATATAAAGATATGGAACTCAACGAATTAACAGCAATAAGCCCCATTGACGGCCGCTATCGCTCAAAAACCGAATCGCTCGACAACTATTTTTCGGAGTTCGGGCTTATTAGATACCGCGTTCTGGTTGAATGTGAGTATTTTATAGCACTCTGCAACATTCCTCTCAAGAATTTGGCAGGCGTCGATAAAAACTGCTTCGACAAAATCCGCAAAATCTACAACGACTTTTCGTTCGATGATGCACTGCGTATCAAAGAGATAGAGAAGACAACCAACCACGATGTGAAGGCCGTTGAGTATTTCCTGAAAGAGAAGTTCGATGTGTTGGGACTAGCTGATTACAAGGAGTTTATCCATTTTGGTCTGACGTCGCAGGATATAAACAACACTGCAATTCCGTACTCGCTGCGCGATGCGATAAAAGACGTTTACTATCCACTCATTGAGCAGATTATAAACACCTTGGCTGATATGGCCGAACAATGGAAGCATGTGGCAATGCTGGCTCACACTCATGGTCAGCCCGCTTCACCGACGCGCCTTGGCAAAGAGTTGATGGTTTTTGTCGAGCGGCTCAACAAGCAACTCGAATTGCTCAAGAGCATTCCTTGCTCGGCAAAATTCGGCGGCGCCACAGGAGGCTTCAATGCCCATATGGTGGCCTATCCCGAGATTGACTGGGTTGAGTTCGCCAACAATTTCGTGGGCAACGTCCTGCATCTGGAGCGCTTGCAAACAACCACGCAAATCGCTCATTACGACGACCTTGGCGCCATCTTCGACAACTTCAAACGCATCAACACCATACTCATCGACCTTTGCCGCGACATTTGGACATACATCTCGATGGAGTATTTCAAGCAGAAAATCAAAGCGGGCGAAGTTGGCTCGTCGGCAATGCCGCACAAGGTGAACCCAATCGATTTTGAGAACGCCGAAGGCAACCTGGGCGTGGCAAACGCTGTGTTTGAGCACTTCTCGGCAAAACTGCCCATCTCGCGTATGCAGCGCGACCTGACCGACTCGACCGTTCTGCGCAACATTGGCGTGCCGCTCGGCCATACCGTCATCGCACTCAAATCGCTGCAGAAAGGCCTTGGAAAACTGATACTTAACGAAGACAAACTGAAGAGCGACCTTGAAGCAAATTGGAGCGTGGTTGCCGAAGCTCTGCAGACCATTCTGCGCCGCGAGGGCTACCCGAAACCCTACGAGACGCTCAAGGAACTGACGCGCACCAACTCGAAAGTTACCGAGCAATCGATTCACGAATTCATTCAGACTCTGAACGTTAGCGACTCGGTGAAAGAAGAAATGATGAAGATTACACCGCACAACTACACTGGTATTTATTTCTAAAAATCTGATAATGAAAGGACTAAGGCGAATATTACAATATGTTTTTCCGAAATACACCGGGCAGGCGCTGCTGAATTTCCTATTTGTCGGCATATCGGCCATTGCCGGATTGTGCTCATTTACAATGGTTATTCCGTTCTTGAATGTGCTGTTCGACCAAACAATCGAAACGCCCGAACTAGTAGAGTTTGACTGGACCGGCGAGTCGGTTATAAACATATTCAACTATCACTTAGTCAATGTGATAAACACCTACGGCAAATCAACGGCGCTGCTTTATTTGTCGGCATTTATCATGGCGGCGATTTTTCTGAAAACCGGATTCTGGTACACATCGAAACTGGCGATGATAAACATTCGCTACGGCATCATCCGCGACCTGCGTAACTCGTTGTATAACAAGATTACACGCTTGTCGCTCGGTTTTTATTCCGATGAGCACAAGGGCGATGTGATGTCGCGAATGACCAACGATGTGAACGAAGTCGAGACTTCGGTTCTGCGCTCGTTCGATGTGATTTTCAAGGACCCGATAACGCTGATTGCATCGATGGTGCTGCTTGTTTATATGAGCCCCAAACTCACCATTTTCGTGCTGATTATGCTGCCGATTTCGGGTGGAATTGTTGGCCGGATAGGCAGCTCGCTGCGCAAAAAATCTACTGTGGTGCAGAGCAAGTTGGGCAGCCTTATGTCGCTGATTGAAGAGACTTTAGGCGGCCTGCGAATAATCAAGTCGTTCAACGCGCACGACAAAGTTTATGGCAGTTTTCGCGAAGAGAACCGGCAGTTTATCCGCGAGTCGAAACGTATGATGCGCCGCCGCGACCTTGCCGGCCCAATCAGCGAGTTCCTCGGTTCGCTCATTCTGATTGTTGTTCTGTGGTTTGGAGGCAGTCTTGTCTTGAGTGGCGACAGCACTTTGTCAAGTTCGCAACTTATTGGTTATTTGGTGATCTTTTCGCAGATGATTTCTCCGGCAAAACAGCTAATCGATGCTTGGTACGGTATTCAGAAAGGTCTTGCTTCGAGCGATCGTATCGATGCTCTGCTGAATGCTGAAATCGCCATCCGCGACAGCGAGAACCCGAAACCGATAGCCAAATTCGACAATGAGATTGAGTATCGCAACGTGTCGTTCAAATATGTTAACGAGTTGGTTCTGAAAGATATAAATCTGACTATCAAGAAAGGACAGACCGTTGCGCTTGTCGGGCAGTCGGGCTCGGGCAAATCAACAATGGTTGACCTTCTGCCGCGATTCTACGATGTGGTGGGCGGCGGAATCTACGTTGATGGCACCAACATCAAAGACCTGAAAATTGTTGACTTAAGAAAGCTGATGGGCATAGTGGGGCAGGAGAGTTTTCTGTTCAACGACACCATTTTCAACAATATCGCCTTTGGAGTTGAGCATGCCACAATGGAGCAGGTGATTGAAGCGGCAAAAATCGCCAACGCGCACGATTTTATTATGGAAACGCCCGACGGCTATCAAAGCACTGTGGGCGACCGCGGTGGCAAGCTTTCGGGCGGTCAGCGTCAGCGCATCAGCATTGCGCGCGCCATCTTGGCAAACCCGCCCATTATGATTCTCGACGAAGCCACATCGGCGCTCGACACTGAGTCGGAAAAACTGGTTCAGGACGCGCTCTTCCGCCTGATGGAAAACCGCACGTCAATCGTCATTGCCCACCGCCTTTCGACGGTTGTGAACGCCGACCTGATTTGCGTTCTGCAAGACGGCGAGATTATTGAGCGCGGCACCCACGCCGAGTTGATGGCTTTGGGCGGACAGTATAAGAAATTGCATGATATTCAAACATTTGCATAGTCAATTACGTTTATAATCATCTTTAAATCGATAGGAATATGAAACACCTTCTTTTTATATGTCTGCTGGCATTTTATGGTTGCACAACAGTGGCGCAAAACCACCAGACTTTCAAGGGCGTGCCCATCGACGGCAAAACCAGTGTTTTTGTCAACCAACTGAAACAGAAAGGGTTCCAACAAGTTGATAATCCGGGCACACTAAAGGGCGCTTTCGCCGGTTACGACGATTGCGAAGTCACGGTGCTGTCATCGGCACAAACGGGCAATGTTTATGGTGTCAGGGTGCAGATTCCTATGTGTCGCACCAATGATGATTTTCGCTTGATGATTTACGATGAATATAAGAAACTTAAAGCCGCGTTGACTGAGAAATATGGCGAGCCTGTGCAGCAAAGAGATAGTGTGCGCATAGCCAAAG
>Ga0310694_10005427_pt1 | contig 12197 bp, 9 predicted proteins | sample 174DNAGHGhighgp2_FD_203884 | JGI IMG/M metagenome (GOLD analysis project Ga0310694, IMG submission 203884) | Sheep rumen microbial communities from Palmerston North, Manawatu-Wanganui, New Zealand - 1742 DNA GHGhigh gp2 (v2) (version 2) | ecosystem: Host-associated > Mammals > Digestive system >...
GAATAAAGCTGTATTATCAAACATTGTATGTACCTTCCTTTATTTACTGGTACTTTAAATGATACTCCATTATATGAATTTTAGCAAGTGGCTATCATGGTCTACCCACTATAAACGACGAAAGGCCTAAAAAAACAATGGCTGCCGCACGGCAGCCATTTTACGCGGAAGGATAATAAACATGTATTCTGATATTTTTGACACTCACTCACACTATACCGACCCGGCTTTTGATGAAGACAGAATGGATGTCATAAAAAACATTCATGAAAACGGCGTAAAGTATATCATGCTTGCAGTTTCAAGCTACGAAGACTCTGTACGCTCACTTGAACTGAGCCGTAATTTTGATTTCATGTACTGCGCAGCAGGCATCCATCCTGAATGTGTAGATACAGCAGAAGATGACTACATTCAAAAGCTCGAAAAGCTTATAACGGAAAACCGTGATAAAATAAAAGCCGTAGGCGAGATCGGTCTCGACTATCACTACGAGGGATTTGACCGTGAAAAACAGATCGAGATCTATTCACGTCAGCTTGAACTTGCGAATAAACTCGGTCTTCCTGTTATAATACACGCACGCGAAGCAACAAAGGACAATCTGGATCTTCTGAAAAAATACCGTCCTTCAAAAGGCGTTGTCCACTGCTTCTCAGGTTCCGCCGAGACAGCACGGGAAATCATAAACCTCGGACTTCACATAAGCTTTACAGGCGTTCTTACTTTTAAAAACGCCAAGAAGGCTCTGGAAGCACTCAAGGAAGTACCGGCAGACAGACTTATGCTTGAAACAGACTGTCCGTACATGGCACCTGTACCGTTCCGCGGCAAGCGCTGTGACAGCTCAATGATCGCATATACAGCTGAAAAAGCAGCCGAAGTTCTTGGATGCGATACACAGGAACTCATAAGCAGGACATGTGAAAACGGAGTAAAGTTCTTCGGAATATAAACATTCAGGCATGCCCCGCTTAAGAAAAACAAAAGAGTGAACTGTTCATCATAAAATGAAACAGTTCACTCTTTTTATATCTCATTTCTGTTTTCAATAGCACGAAACAGCGTAATTTCATCTGCATACTCAAGTACTCCGCCGACAGGAAGTCCGAAAGCAAGTCTCGTGACTTTGATACCGGCAGGTTTTATAAGCCTTGAAATATACATTGCTGTTGCATCACCCTCAACCGTAGGGTTGGTTGCCATTATCACTTCGGTTATTTCAGGATCAGCCTGTAATCTGGCTACAAGTTCTTTTATACGGAGCTTGTCAGGTGTAATACCATCGATCGGGGAAATAAGTCCGTGAAGTACGTGATAAAGTCCGTTGTACTCACCGGTCCTCTCGATCGCAGTAACGTCCTTCGGTCCCTCAACAACACAAATGATCTTTTTGTTTCTTCGCGTATCGCTGCACAGAGGGCAGATCTCACGGTCTGTCATGTTCTGACACACGGAACACAGCCTTACTTTTTTCTTGACGTTTATCAGAGCCTCGGCAAAGTCATTTACTTCACTCTCGGACATCGATGTTACGTGGTACGCAAGGCGCTGTGCCGTCTTCATTCCTATGCCTGGAAGACGGGCAAACTGCTCTGCCAGAAGAACTATCGGCAGTGCGTTCGATTCAGCCATTTATCAGAATAAGCCAGGGAGTGAAACTCCGCCAGTGATCTTTGACATTTCTTCTTCAGTTGTTTCCTCGATCTTGCCGATAGCTTCGTTTACTGCGCTGATCACGAGATCCTGAAGCATTTCAACATCGTCCTTGTCAACAACTTCCGGCTTGATAGTAAGTGACTTGATTGTCTTCTTACCGTAAAGAACAACTTCAACAGCTCCGCCGCCTGCAGTTGCAGAGAATTCACGTTCTTCGATATCATCCTGAAGTTTTGTGATCTCGTCCTGCATCTTCTGAGCCTGCTTGATCATTGCGTTCATGTTCTGGGCTCCGCCGCCCATGTTCTGCTTTGGTACTCTTGCTTTCATCTTTTCGTAAACTCCTTTATTATAATTTGGTTTATGTTTTTGCTGATCATACTAGACTATTCCGGATGTACATCCAGATTCATTTTGTTTGCCTTTTCAATCAGCCTGATAGCATTTTTTTCTTCTTCCTTAGTCTGGGCATCGCATTTCGCCTTTACAGCATAACGCTTGCCAAGTACGCTTTCGATTGCATCGCCAAGCATTGCAGCGTTTTCCTTGCTGCGGAAAAGTTCAAGGAAGAAAGGATTATGTGCTATTATAAACAATCCGTCGCCGCTTACAAAAGCCTTTGAATCAGTAAGGCTTGCTGAAACAGCCGGATTTGTCTCGGAAAATTTCGCTAATACTTCAGCCCAGTTTGCAACCGGTTTTACACTGCTTTTATCAATTTTGGTAAAATCGACCTGAGGATCCGAATGCTTCTGATAGTATTCCTGGCGCTTGGGTTCTTCCGAAACTGAGACTCTGCCGGAGGCAAGCTTTCTTTCAAGCTCACTTATTCTTGCAGAAAGTTCCTGTGACGGGCCGGAGGTGACCGGTACCGCCGTCTGAATTCCTGAAGCCAGACGAATGATACACATTTCGATCTCGACTCTCTTGTTTACTGCACGGAGCATTTTCTCGCTGCAGTCCTGAAGAGCAGAAAGTCTTGTAAATATCTCCTGAAGTTCCGTCTTCTCAGCAAGACTTTTCAGTCTTTCGAGTTCATCCGGCATGCAGGCGATAATTCCTGTATCTTTCTGACCGATTTTTATAAGCATTAAATTTCTGAACTGAAATATGAGTTCCTCACAAAGTCTGGACATATCCTTGGAACCTGCATAAAGCTCGTCGATAAATGCGACAGCCTTAGCCGGATCCTTTTCCGATATTGATTCCATTATGCCGAATATCTGATCGCGGCCTGCTATACCGGCAGCCATCGAAACAGTTTCCGCAGTTACATTGTCTGAAAAAGCTATGCACTGATCGAGCAGCGAAAGCGCATCTCGCATACCACCGTCAGCTATCTTTGCAATGAGAAAGGCAGCTTCATCATCAAGTGCTATTTTTTCCTGTGAGGCAATATATAAAAGACGCTTTGCTATGTCATCCGGAAGGATTCTTCTGAAGTCGTAGCGCTGACACCTGGAAGCGATCGTTGCCGGTACCTTGTGTATCTCGGTAGTCGCAAGAATGAACTTGACGTACTCAGGCGGCTCTTCCATTATTTTCAGCAGTGCGTTGAAGGCATTGACCGAAAGCATGTGTACTTCATCGATTATATATACTTTGTATTTACAGCGTTCAGGTGTGAAAACCGCACCTTCACGAAGATCACGTATGTCATCGACACCGTTGTTCGACGCAGCGTCGATCTCGATGATGTCGGAAAGAGCAAAATTGTCAGCATCACGGCAGATATCGCATTCAAGACACGGTGCTCCGCCTGAATTATGCTCACAGTTTATTGCCTTCGCAAAGATTCGCGCACAGGTGGTTTTACCCGTGCCTCTTGAACCTGTAAAAAGATAGGCATGTGCCGTTTTACCGTTAATGATCTGATTGCGCAGGGTAGTAGTAATGTGAGGCTGGGATACCACGTCATCAAATGTCATTGGTCTCCACTTTCTGTATAAAGCAGTATACATCTGCATTCCTTCCCTTCAGATCATTAAAATAAAATCCGGAACATAGGTGTGCAGGCTTGCTGCGGCACACAAAACGATCCGCTTAATGCTGCTCGGTTCCCCGCCTGACATGGTTCACGGTGTCTCATTGCACAGGGCCCACACACCTATATTCCGGATAATAACTCTGTTATTGATCAGCTTTCCGGGACTTTAACTGCTGTAAAAGTCTCAAAAACTTTTATAATTATAGCACATTTATTCTTAAAAATCAAGGCTTTTGAATAAATTATAGTGAACGTCAGAAAAAGATTTTTCCCTTTACTGTAAAAAAATCCGGCAGTCATATTTTTTGCAGAAAAAAGTCTTTACAAACAGGAAATAGTGTGCTATAATATTAACTGTTGTGAACAACGAGGTGTGGCTCAGTTTGGTAGAGCGCTACGTTCGGGACGTAGAGGCCGCAGGTTCGATTCCTGTCACCTCGACTTTTAAGGACTGTTTTTAACAGTCCTTATTATTTTGTCATAATCTCCGCCTCAGGGCGGATTTTTTATTTCAGATCAGAAACCTGCTGAAAGAGATAATCACCACAGGATAATAAAATAGTATATTATTATGACATGCACCTTAGAAAAGTTGTATGTTGATTTTTTTACAATAATCAGATATTGCTATAAAGAGAAAACGTTTTCCATCCGGATTTATAGGACACATTTGTACTCATTTTTGCAAAGTTAAAATGTATGTACGTCATGAATACTTTATTGACTTCATATCATGTTATGAGCACATCAACATTGTATTATAATTACTGTCTTATACATTTAAGAGTAATCTGACCACAATACAGCGTAAAATTTATTTAGTTTGATAATAATTTTAATTTCGAAAACCCTTGAACCGCAGATAATAAAATGATATAATTTATTCAGACAATTTTTTAATTTATTTATTTAAAACATTACTTTGCACATTTTCTCTTCATACCCACTCAAATCTCATGATAAAGTTTCTTAAAAAAATTGTCGATAAGATGATATTCGGGAACATTTACACTATTTATCTATGATTGATTTTGAGGAGTTTATGATGAAAAGATTCAGTAAAGTACTTGCTGCATTGCTGTCAGCACTGCTTACACTTTCGGTAAGCAGTACGCTTTCAGTAAATGCATCCTACCCTTCCGACTATTATTATGACCCGGATGATGTGAACAGCGTTCCTGCGCTTTCAGTCAGAGAATATGATGAATTATGCGCTGAACTGGAATTCTCAGGAGATATGGCATATGCATCATCCGCAAAGCTGCCGGAAAGCGTAGACCTGAGTGAAAGTCCGTTCTTCCCGCCTATAGGAGATCAGGGCGGACTCGGAAGCTGCAGTGCCTGGGCTACGACCTACTACCAGTTCACTTATGAAATGCATAAGATAAACTGCATAAACAGCACGAAAAAGAACTCTTATTCGCCAAGCTGGACCTGGAACTTCAGCAACCACAATCTTAATGAAGGTATTTCGATCCAGACAGCATACCGCACACTCAGTCTCTTAGGTGCTGAAACATTGAGTGAAATGCCTTACGACCGTAAGGATTACAACTACAGATGGTCTGACAATGAAGAGGCAATGCGAAACGCTCTTAAGTACAGAGTTAAAAACGTAAACATTTTCGGTATAAGCGGTACAGGAACAGTTGTTTCGAACAGCTTTGACTCCGACCTCGATACAATAAAATCTGTTCTTGCAAACGAAAAGGTCGTAGTTGCATCAATGAACAACCGCAGCTACAGTGATTCAATGAAACACGTTATCGTACGCGGAAACAACAGCGGCTCGAAAGCGGGAACACACGCAGTTGCAATAGTCGGCTACGACGATAATTTCACTTACGACATAAACCACGACGGTGACATAGAGCCTTTTGAAAGAGGCGCGCTTAAAATTGCTGATTCAACAGGTACATTCTGGGGATATGACGGATTCATGTATGTCATGTACGACGCACTTAACGGAAAAAGTGCTGCCTCAGATGACTGGGAAGCTGATGAAAAATACGAAAGAAAAGCAATATTCAATGTAATGCCTACTGACGAAGAAAACGACGAGGGATATAATATTTTCTACTGCATCGACGTTGAAAACCGTGAGGTAAATATGATCGGTGCAGTAGAGATAAACACAGACCGGAGAGAAAACATGTTTGTTTCGGTGCAGCATAAAAACAGACTTGCTTCCAATCACTACACACAGATCTTTCCGGTAACTGACGTTTACGACTACGTCGGTTCATTCATACCTTACAGCGGAAAGCTTCTGCTGGACTTCAGTAACTGCTACAATTCCGATGATCCTTACCTTCCGCAGTTCTACGCTTCAAACCATGAATGGTTCATAAAACTCGGAAGCGATCAGAAGGGCTTTGACGCAGCAGACTGGGTGGAAAACGGAAAGATATCCTGCATACTCATGGATTCCGAAGGAAACACGATATCTGAATTCGGAAAAGTGAATGTAAGCCCCGGCGACAAGGAGATAGTTCTGAGCACTGTCATAGACCGGAAGCCGGGTGACATCAATTTCGACGGAGATGTAAACTCACTTGACTACGTTACCATCCACCAGTACACAAAGGGCATGATACGTTTTTCAAACATTCAGAAAAGAGTGGCTGATATGGATTCAGACGGCGATGTTGACGACGACGACAAACAGGCCGTACTCGCACAGTACCTGCGCTGATCAAAGGGTTAATGGTAAAACCCTGAAAAAATCGCCGGTGCAACAGGTACCGGAAAAACGCTGGTTCTTATATCTTATATAAGGGTTTTCCTGAACTGAATAAATTACAGTGGCCGTTCCAATCATCTCACGGTCACAAAAAATAAAGTGAAAGTCTTAAGCTGACTTTCACTTTATTTTTTTATCGTCTTGCGTTTGCAAGCATGAGCTTTATTCTGTTTTCCTGGTTTACCTTTGTGGCACCCGGGTCATAGTCTATGGCAACTATGTTTGCATTCGGGAATCCCTGCTTTATAACACGTGCCATTCCCTTGGCAACAATGTGGTTCGGCAGGCATCCGAACGGCTGTGTACATATTATGTTTTCAGTACCGGAAGATGCAAGAGCAGCCATTTCAGCAGGAATGAGCCATCCTTCGCCCATCTTCACACCCTGATTGATGTACTTGTCACATTCGCTTCTTAAATGTTCAAAGTCATGCGGCGGTTCGAAAACGCCGTGCTTCTTTATTATGTTTATCATCTGCTTCTGCTTTGCGTAAATAACGTCATAGCCGATTTTGAAAGCAAATGTTGTCTTGTTTCTGAATCCGTAGATCCTGCCGTCATTTACGTTGTTTATCGCACAGTAGAGCACGAAGTCAACAAGTGACGGAACTACCGGTTCGCATCCTTCGCTTAAAAGAAAATCTTCAAGGTGGTTGTTTGCAAGCGGTGAATATTTTACGTAGATCTCTCCGACGATGCCGACCTTTATCTTCTTCTGCTTGCTTCGCTTTATCTTCGCAAAATCGTCAAGTATCATTTTATAGTTCTTCGCAGTACCGAAAAACTGATTTTTCGAGAACTTTTCCTCGAGTATTTTCTCCCACTTGTTAAGCACCTTTTCCGATTCACCCGGAACGAGTTCGTACGGACGGCACTGATTGTAGAGAAGCATGAGTATGTCGCCGTAGAGAACAGCGTACAGAAGCTTCATAATTACAGGGACTGTAAGCTTAAATCCGCCTTCCTTTTCAAGTCCGCTGAAGTTGAGTGAGATCACAGGCACCTGCGGATATTTTTCCTTAAGAGCCTTTCTGAGGAGATGAATATAGTTTGACGCTCTGCATCCGCCGCCTGTCTGGGTAAGCATGAGAGCAGTTTTATCAGGGTCGTATTTTCCGCTGTTAAGTGCCTCCATAAACTGACCTATAACGAGAAGAGCCGGATAGCAGGTATCGTTGTGTACGTTTTTTAATCCCTCGTCAATAACAGTCTGGGTGGATGTACGAAGAAGCTCCATCTTGTATCCGCAGTTTCTGAGAATACTGATTATAAGATTAAAATGAATAGGGAGCATATCCGGAACGAGGATGGTATGCGTTGATTTCATATTATCCGTAAATACAGGAAATTTCGCCAATTGATATTCACTCCTTAGTCTGTTTCCGCAGCTGCCATAAGGCTTCGCAGTCTTATCTTCGCAGCTCCGAGGTTGCTTATCTCATCTATTTTCAGCTGTGTGTACAGCTTGCCTTTTGATTCGAGTATCGATCTTATTTCATCCGTTGTGATGGCATCTATTCCGCATCCGAAAGATACGAGCTGTACAAGCTGCATGTCCTTGTTCTTTGTTACGTAGTCAGCCGCTCTGTACATTCTCGAATGATAGGTCCACTGGTTGAGTACGTCAAGATCCGGCATGTCGCCGTGTCCGCTTACACTGTCCTCGGTGACAACAGCCATTCCGAGGCTGGTGATCAGCTTGTTGATGCCGTGGTTTATTTCCTTGTCAAGATGATAAGGTCTTCCGGCAAGGACGATTATCATTTTTCCTTCCTTGCGTGCTTTTTCGATTATATCATTTGCCTTTATCTCAACTTCCTTACGGAACATTTCAAGGTCGTCAAATCCTTTTTCAAGAGCATCAAGAGCCTGTTTTTTATTAATGCCGTATTTTCCGAGCACACCTGCCATTACATCGGCTACGTGCTCTTTTCTGTTAAGGTCAAGATAAGGATTTTTGAAATTGTCTTCGTTAAGTTCAGGAATATTTGCCTTCAGAAGTTCCGGATAGTAGGCAACAACAGGACAGTTGTAGTGATTGTCCGTGTCAGGCTCTTCAAGATTGTAGCTCATGCACGGATAGAAAATGAAGTCAACGCCCTTTTCGAGAAGATCAGCCACATGACCGTGTACAAGCTTTGCCGGATAGCAGACTGTATCGGAAGGGATGGTCTGCTGACCCTTGTAGTACATGTCGCGTGAGCTTTCGTCAGAAAGAACTATCTCAAATCCGAGGTCGCGGAAAAATCTGCTCCATAACGGAAGCTGGTCGAAGTAACTGAGTACCATCGGTATACCGATCTTCGCTTTCGGTGTGCCTTCCGGCTTAAGTTCAGTCTTCATAAGCAGGTCGTACTTGTACTCGTAAAGGCAGAAACCCTCGGCAGTACGCTTCTTTCCGGCACCGCGTTCGCACTTGTTTCCTGAAATGAATTTTTCACCGTCAGCAAAGGTGATCATGTTGAGGTTGCACTTTGCAGTACATCCGCCGCACTGGAAAGCCTTTGATGTGTACGAGAAATCCTTTAAGTCTTCGCAGCTTATAAGTGAGGAATGCCCCGCCGAATTTTCCTTCGCGTAAAGTGCCGCACCGAAAGCACCCATAAGTCCTGCGATAGCCGGACGGGTAACGTTTCTTCCGAGTTCCATTTCAAAGGAACGGAGAACGGCATCATTAAGGAAGGTACCGCCCTGAACGACAATATTCTGTCCGAGGTCGGAAGGAGACTTCGCTCTTATTACCTTGTAGATGGCATTCTTGATTATTGAAGATGAAAGACCGGCTGAAATGTCCTCGACAGTTGCGCCGTCCTTCTGAGCCTGTTTTACCGAGCTGTTCATGAAAACGGTACATCTTGAACCGAGGTCAACCGGATGCTCGGCAAAAAGTCCGAGGTTTGAGAATCTTGCAATGTCGTATCCGAGAGCCTGTGCAAATGTCTGGATGAAGGATCCGCATCCGGATGAGCATGCTTCGTTGAGCATAATGCTGTCGATGGCGCCGTTCTTTATCTTGAAGCACTTGATATCCTGCCCGCCGATGTCGATGATGAAGTCAACGTCCGGACAGAAGAATGCAGCAGCCTTGTAGTGTGCAACCGTTTCAACTATACCGTGGTCGATGTGGAGGCCGGCCTTTATGAGGTCTTCGCCGTATCCGGTAACGGCAGAACCTGCAATGTTTACGTGATCACCTGCAAGTTCATATATTTCTTTAAGTTTTTTTGATATTCTGTCAAGAGGCTGTCCCTTGTTGGAAGCGTAGAACTGGTAGAGAAGCTTTCCGTCCGGTGTGATGAGTGCCATTTTTGTAGTGGTCGAACCTGCATCTATACCGAGGAAAGCATCACCTGTATATGTTTCGATATTTTCGTATTTAAGGTCGTTTTCGCTGTGCCTCTTTATGAAAGCTTCGTATTCGGAACGGTCCTTGAAAAGTCTTTCTCCGGTCACAACATTGTCAGTAGTCTTTGCTTCCTTAACACGCTTTACGATCTCATCTGCTGTCATAAGGTCGCTTTCACTGTTTCCGGCAAAAAGAGCAGAACCGTATGCCACGAAAACAGGAGCTTCCTCCGGAAAACGTGCACTTTTGTCGTCGAGTTTAAGTGTATTTACAAACGCCTTTCTGAGTCCCTTCTGGAAGAACAGAGGTCCTCCAAGGAAAAGAACGTTTCCTTCTATTTTACGGCCCTGTGAAAGACCTGCAACAGTCTGGTCCACTACGGCCTGGAATATACTTGCGGAAATATCCTCACGCTTTGCTCCCTGATTGAGAAGCGGCTGTATGTCTGACTTGGCAAACACACCGCAGCGTGAAGCGATAGGGTAGATCTTTTCAGCTTCAAGTGCCAGTCTATCAAGTTCATCGGTAGTGATTCCGAGAAGGGTAGCCATCTGGTCGATAAATGCACCCGTACCGCCGGCACATGAACCATTCATACGCTGTTCAACACCGCCGGTGAAAAAGATTATCTTCGCATCCTCACCGCCGAGTTCGATAACGACGTCAGTATCAGGATAGCTTTCCTTAACTGCAATAAATGCTGCATTTACCTCCTGCACAAAAGGAAGCTCAGCTGCATTTGCCAGACCAAGTCCGGCAGAACCGGTAACAGCAAGTCTGAATGAAGCATCCGGATATTCATTTTTGATTATCTCCATCTGCTCAGCGACAGTTTCCCTTACCTTCGAAAAATGGCGCTGGTATTTTGAATATATTATCTTTTTGTTGTCATCGGTAATAACTGTCTTGACAGTCGTAGAACCTACATCTATTCCTAAACAGTAATTCATTGATCTACCTCATCTGAAAAAATTATAGTTATAATCAGCCAAATTATATTATAACATTTATTCGGCGTGTTTAAAAGGGTTTTCAGCAAATTTTCACCTGAATGAAAAATGTGGCGCCTGCGGCGCGATTATACAAACCGAGCTGAGCTCGGTTTTTCTATAGCAGTCTTCGGCCCGCAGGGGTGAAGACAATATTTACTTCCGCTGATTCCTTTTATTATGATACCGCTCATTTTCATTCTAAGCAGTAGATTTTTAAATCAAAATATAGTATAATTTAATTGACACAGAAATCAATGTCAGTCTTACACAAAAGGAGGAAATGTTATGAACTATGTCTATCCTACCGACACAACATTCACTGTTCATTCTGAATTAATAACAAAAAAGCAAGCATCAGAACAATCAAAAGCAATTGAACATTTTATTGATACTCATAATTTTTCAGTTTTAATAGATTCCAATACTGGTGAACCTATAGTAAAGGTTCTTGAAAAGGATAACAATGACTAAACTTAACATACAAATCTTATGACAATAATGGACAGAAGATTAATTTATCTGATATTTTACTTTATGACTGTCTGCATCGAATCAAAGAAATCCGAGAAAATTTTCTTGGATATGCATTTGTAACTTTATGTTCTACAGAGGAAGGATACAGTTTATATTCAAGAAGAGATTTTCAGGAAATTGGTGACGACTATGGATTTAGCGTAGAACTGAGCGAGAAAAAATGCAAAAAAATGTACTTGTGGCTTGATGAAAATGACATAGTATGATATTTTCAAATGTTATATGAATCAAAATGTAGCGCCTTCGGCGCGATTTTACAAAACGAGCTGACCAGCTCGTTTTTTCTATAGCAGTCTTCGGCCCGCAGGGGTGAAGACTACCATTATACAAAGCAAACGGGAGCACCGGATTTTGATTTACCGGTACTCCCGCTGTTTTTATTTATTCAGAGTAATCCTTAAGGATGAAAATTGCTGTATATCAGAATGATGTTGCTTCATACTCAGCTTTTTCTTGCTAAGATGATATTTTAGTTAAGCAGTTCATGCTTCATGATAGAAAAATCTATCACATTAAGATTGCCATCTAAATTCATATCACAAACAGCTGCATCCGTAAGTTTATCATCCGAAAGAAGATATCTCATCGTCATTACCACATCAGCCAGATCAAATTTTCCATCTGCGTTACCATCGCCTTTTTTAGCAGCAATAGTTGGATAACTACTCTTAAAATTATCATCATATGCATACGGAACAATACGCAGGTCATTCCATAACTGTAAAGCTATATTGAAGTGAGTATTGAAATCTATCTTTTCATCCGGCACAAGATAGTAGTATTCAGAAGATTTTTCTTTAACATACTGTACTGAAACAGGTAGTCCGTTTTCTTTTACATAATCATTTAGCTCTTCTTCAGTAAGCAATTCATTGGTTTCAGGATTTTTCACTTGCTTTTTCAGATATTTGGTCAGATAAGGAACGTACAGTTCAT
>Ga0310694_10005430_pt1 | contig 12194 bp, 7 predicted proteins | sample 174DNAGHGhighgp2_FD_203884 | JGI IMG/M metagenome (GOLD analysis project Ga0310694, IMG submission 203884) | Sheep rumen microbial communities from Palmerston North, Manawatu-Wanganui, New Zealand - 1742 DNA GHGhigh gp2 (v2) (version 2) | ecosystem: Host-associated > Mammals > Digestive system >...
TGTTGCGTTCGATACCGAAGCTGATCAAGCCACCGACATCGGTACGTTCATCCCAGTGTTTATTGTCTTCGTTACGGGAATCATAGGTCCATGTCTTGGTTTCGGAGTCAAAAATCCAGTCATGAGCTTTTTTCTTATTCCAGACAAAGTCCAAACCCATCCAGAAGAAACCTCTGTCAAGAGCGACGTTGATACCGACGCCCACCTGGGCATGCTTTTCGTCCAGACCCGGAGCATCGATGAACTTGAGGTTCAAGGCCGGGACAAGTTCGCCGTTGATGGCGTCCATCGTAAAGAACGCACGGGACTTGATGAGGAAAGAGAAGTTTCCGTCGTCAAAGAAACTGTGGTGTTCCGGACCGTACTGGATACGGGCCAAGGCCAAAGAACCTTCCAAGTCGAAGGTAGGCGAAATCTGGAAGTTAAAACCACCGTCCGCCTGCACGATAGAAGCGTAGGCACCATCCTTAGCCTGGTAGTTGCCGTCTTCGCCCATATCGCCACCGTCCTGCTGTGCAATATACACATGCAAGCCCCAAGCGTTGCCGTTCGAAAGCGTACCGCCCAAGAAACCGTCAAAGTTCGTCACCGTTTCAGGAACAGCTGTACGTTCGCCACGTTCACCGATGACAACATCCGGCAAGTACTGGATCAGTTCGGCGTTAATACGGCCAAAGAGGCCACCGATAGAAATACGCGGATCCGGATTGTTGGCATCGCCAAGGGAAATAGCGAAAATGCCTCCGAAGTTCGGATGCTGCGGGTCGCGGTTCGTTCCGGTTTCAACATCCTGCGTATAGGGACCGAATTCGCCGATCAAGTAGTTGGAATAGAGGTTGATATTTGCCGGGTTATCAAAGATGCTCACGTCATCCATGATGTAAGTCGTATTCTTACCCATAGATTCGATACGAGCGAATGTTGCAAAGGCAGACCCTACACCAAGGATCCCAAATGCGGTGCCCACGGCGGCTACAGTTTTTAAGTTCATGGAATAACTCCTATTGAAAATTCTTTTATAAAGTTAGTTTTATAAAATAAAAAACGCAACAAGAATTTAAGAAAATATGTTTTTTTTTCGAACTTTCTGTAAAGAACAAAAAAGGCCAGACTTTCGTCTAGCCTTTTTTCAAGCTTTTCAAGTGAATTATTCGGAGAACGTGAACGGAATTGTAACCGTCGTGTTACCGGATTTCACCTTGCTGAAGGTCCAGCGGCTGACAGCGTTCTTGATTTCGTTGTCGAACTCAGGATAACCCGTCGTGGAAGACACGTTAGAAATGCTGATGATTTCGCCACCCGGAGCAATCGTGAATCTCAAGGTAACCTTACCCTGGAATCCCGGTTTCTTCTTCAAGCACTTGTTGTAGATGTGGCGAAGGCCCGGAGTACGCTGACGAACGACCTTCATGATGTCTGCAGCGGAACGAGAACCACCACCGGCACCCATGTCGATATCGCGCATAGACGGAGTCTTGATGGAACCCTTAGCCTTAGTAGCGATACCACCGCCACCACCGCCAAGGAGGCCTGCAAGGCCGTCACCGATACCACCGGAACCACCTTCTGCGTAACCTTCGTTGAAGCCACCATCAGCCTTACCGCGACGGCCACCGAGAACGGTCTTACCCGTCGTCTGGAGACCAGCCACGTCCTTGAGCACCTTATCGATGTCCTTGGTGAACTTCTGGTTCTTCATCAAGTCATAAGCAGCGGCACTGGCATTCTTAGTCTGAGCGGTGAGGAGCTTGAGCACGCCGCGAGTCTGCGGAGCGTTCGGCTGACCCTTACCACGCGGCTTACCACCGCCACCAGCCTTCTTACGAGGCTTCTTCGGTTCAGGCTTCTTTTCTTCCTTCTTTTCTTCCTTCTGCTCAATCTGCATGGAAGTAGTAAGGTCCACAGAATCGGCGTTGTCGAATACGACTTCAGCAACAACCTGTTCGTACATGGAAGCCCAGATACACATCGCCAAAGCAATCACAAGAGAGACACCGGCGATTGCACCCATCTTCTTGTCGGATTCCGGCAAGAGGGACGCAATAAACGGATCTATATTCTTCTTTGCCATTGATTATTCCTCCCCGCCGTTCTTCTGCATCACGGCGAATGCGATGTTCGTGTAACCGGAGAAGCCGCAAGTGGCCATCACCTTGTACATCGCATCATACGGGATGTTCTTGTCAATCTGGACAATGATATGACCGGCTTCGTCAGCAGGAAGGCCCATCTTGAGAGCGTGTTCCTGTTCGATTGCACGACGGTCCTTCAGGACTTCGTCCACCTTCGTAACGAGGAGGTCTTCCTGAGCGAGCACGTCAGCGGTCGGAACCACCTGTTCATTGTCCACCAAGACGTAGTTTGCATCGACCACGACAGTCAAAGACACTTCCTTCGGCTGGACCTTGGAGGTCGAGATCGGAAGAATCAAGTTTTCTGCCTGGGTCAAAAGCTGACCTTCAGCGTCCATGTTCTTGATCATGAACACCAAGATGATGGTCATCATGTCCATCATGGACGTTAAGGAGAAAGGTACGTCTTCGCTATACTTACGAGTTTTTCTCATACGTTAGCCTCCCAGTTTCGCAAGGTTGATCTTGCTGAAACCAGCTTCCTTGGCACGGTCCATGAGCTGGATGATCTTATCGAACTGAGAGTCATCGTTAGCAACGATGATGATATTGTCAACGTCGTCCAAGTCGATGAACTGAGTGTGGATTGCGATCAAATCCTTAGCAATGAGATCGTATGCAGAAAGCGGGTAAATCATAGTCTTGTCACCCGGCTTGAGAGTACGGGCTGAGTTCGGCTGAAGCGTAGCGAGTGCCATGCCAGGAGTCGGGGCCTTGAGGGCTGCCGGCTTCTGAAGGCCACCTGCGCCTTCACCCGGAAGAGACAAGAAGTTGTTAGCACCATCGACGAATGCACTGTCGGCGTGAGGTTCTTCTGCACTGCCGTCATTCTTGTAAGCAGCCCAGATAACCTTACCCGGATCTTCTTCAGATTCCTTCTGAATTGCCCAGAGTTCGATAGCTTCGATTTCGTAGAGATACTTCTCTTTGTCCATCTCTGTGCCATTCTTGCACTTCGGGCCATGTCCACTCTCGACTGTTGCCTTGACGTCTTCCATCGGATAAGTAATAAGCTGGGCATCGGACTTGCAACGGAACGTCCACATTTCCTTGAAATAGACGTTCGGTTGGAAACCACCACGTGCACCGATAACGAGATATTCGCTAGCGATGGCGAGTGACAAGTTCAAAGCCTGCTCATCCGGTGGAGGCGGCACGTCATTGTCCATGATCATCTGGCTGCGTTCAGGCAGATTGACTTCGACAATGGCAAGCTTGGAGAATGCAGTCATGGTCAGAAGCATAGGAATCAAGATGGTGAACAAGCCCATCGCCGGAAGCAAATCCGGTTCTTCGACCTTTCCTGGTTTCTTGATTTGTTTTGCCATGTTTTATAAACTCCAGTTAAAATGAACCACTCTCAATTAGGAAAGGGAGTTGATAATCTTGAGACCCTTTTCTTCCATTTCCTGGATGAGACGTTCGGAGTTCATGTTGAGAAGACCGACGATGACGAGGAGAGGAACTGCAGAAAGAAGTCCGAGGAGCGTAGTACCCATAGCGATAGCGATACCGTCAGCAAGAGCCTTAGCACGTTCAGAAGCCGGTTTGTTAGCCACAGCGTCGAATGTGTAGATCAGACCGTAAATCGTACCCATAAGTCCGAGCAACGTGGAGATGGAAGCCATAACGGAAATGATGGAGATGTAACGGGTGAGGCGCGGAGCTTCGGTGAGGAACACTGCGTCAGAAGCAGCAGTCATCATGTCGCGAGCCTTGTCAGCGTCCTTGCAGTTGAGCTTGGCACCGACGATGGCGTCCATGACCTTAGCAATCGGGAGGTTCGAGCTCTTAGCGAACTGGAGAGCCTGTTCCAACTGGTTTTGCATGACGAGCTTACCGAAATCAGCCATGAACTTAGCGCGGCCCTTGGAGCTCTTCACCATGATGTAGAAGAAGCGTTCCAAAGAGAATCCGAGGCCGATGATGAACACGACCAAGATGATCCACATGAACTGGTAACCATCAGATTCAGGGCTGAAGGATTGAAGCATTTTAGACATTAGAGACTCCTTTAATTGAGTTATTGTTTTTTTGTTGTTTTTGATAATCTTTGTTCATATTTATTTTTTTTTGAACCATTATGGGAGATTATTTGTAGTAAAACTTTCTTTACCGCATACAAATCGCCCTCAAGCCCAATAGAATAAGGGAATCCCATGAACTAGGATTCCCCGTAAAATAGTTTTTACCGCTATTTTTTCTTACCTTTTTTGGCTTTTTTCTTGGCCTTCTTTTCCTTTTTGGCCTTCTTGGACTTCTTAGAAGTCTGTTCCACGGCGGAATCGTCGGACACAGATTCAGAAGTAGCTTCCACGCCTCTTTCGGAGGCAGGGATCAAGCTCGGGTTAGCGGTCCATTCCTTAAGCTTGGCGAGTTCTTCTTCAAGCTTGGTACGTTCGTCCTTAGTTTCCTTGACGATGTTGCGGAAGGTGGTAACCTTTTCTTCCAAGGTCATAGCGTCAGACTTTTCGATCTGCTCGATACGGGCCTTGAGCTTGAAGTAAGACGGGTCAGCAAAGAGCGTCGAAGGATCGAACTTTTCGATCTTCGTATTGAGATCTTCGTTGTTTTCGTCCAGCTTTCTCAAGGTTTCATAGAGCTTGGTCGTCCATTCGTTGTCAATGCCGTAATGAGCGGAGGCCTTGATACCCGTAGCGCACTGCGGGATAGCGAGCTGCTTCGCGGCATCAGAACGGTTGTTCAATTCTTCACGGTAGGCTTCCAAGTCTTCGTGAGCAGCCGTAATAGCGTCATCCTTCACCATGCCCTGACCGATGTATTCACGGACAATCAAAGCACTATCCGGAATCGGGGAGCTAGCGAATGCATCTGCAACTTCGACGAACACAGCGCATCCCTGGTAGTACATTTCGATGTAGCCCATTTCTGCGGCAATCACGTCCTTGTTGTAGAAGCCCTGGTCACGAGCGAGGTCGATGTTCTTCTGGAAGATCGGACGAGCCTGTTCGTAGTAAGCCGGGAGCTGTTGCACGATACCGATACGTTCGGCAAACTTTTCTTCTTCCTTCTTACCATTGAGTTGCTGTTCACGAATCTTTGCAGCCATCGTCACGAAGAGCATACCCATCTTGTTCGTGGCACGGAAGGTCCACTTTTCAGATGCGTAGGCAGCAGACTTGGAGTAGTGACCCATAGCCTTCTGGAGGATTTCAACCAAGCTCTTGACGATCTTGGCCTTTTCCTTTTCCTTGCCCTTCAAGACAACCGGAGTCATCTTGTTGTATTCGTGTTCACCCATGTAGAAAGCAGCTTCGGCCGGGATAGCGGCATCGGCGTTCTTGATCTGCAAGCCATACTTGTCGTAGGCTTCGAGGGTCTTCACGTAAGCATCAACAGAGTTTTCTTCGTCCTTGAGAGCGCGATAGGCACGAGCCATGCCGATATAGGCGGCAATCAGCTTTTCCTTGTCATCCGGGTACATCTTCACAAAGTTGCGATATTCCTGAATGGCGAGGTCCCACTTCTTGGCGTTAGCGTATGCCATCGGGATAGAGAAGGCAGCGTCAACAGCGTAGGAGCTCTTCGGATAGTCGCGGACGAGGTCCTTGGAGCAGCGGATAGCTTCGTTCGTCATCTTAGCTTCGTCGTAGCTCAAGCAAGCGCTATAGAGGAAGGACGGAGTTTCTTCGTTCTTCGGATAACGTTTGTACGCAAGTTCGAAGGTAATAGCGGCCTGCTTCTTATCCGGGATGGAGTCATAGGTCTGAGCGGCAAAGCCAATTGCCGGGAAGGCCATGGAATCCTGCGGGAAGTTGTCCGTAATGAACAAGAATGTCTGGGCAGCAACCACCGGCTTCTTGTCCTTCTTGTAGTTGCTAGCGGCACGCAAGATACCCTTGACCGTAAGCGGAGAGCTCTTGTAGTTCTTCGGGAGGAGCATGAAGGTTTCAGCAGCCTTGCTGAACTGGTTCATGCTTTCGTAAGCGGCAGCGGCTTCGAAGATTGCCTTGTCGGCAATGTCGATGGTCGGATAACGCTTGACGAGGTCTAAGTAAGCCTTGGCACCGGCTTCGGTCTTGCCTTCCTTCACAGAGGTTTCGGCCTTCTGGAAGAGAACGTAAGCGATAGCCTTTTCAATTTCAGCAGCCATGGAGTCATTGCGAGTTTCCTTGGACTTGTACTGCTTGAGGAGCCATTCGAATTCAGTGAGAGATTCGTCGAGCTGGCCAGATTCCAGGAGAGACTGGGCAAGCATACGGCTGATGAGCAAAATGTACTGGTGTTTCGGGAAGTCCTGCTTCAGCTTGCGGAGGACGTTCACAGCAACACTGAACTGCTTGGCATCGTAATGGACGATAGCAGCGTTGTATGCAAGTTCTGCGGCTTCCTTGTTCTTGCCGAACTTAGCCATGTACTTATCGACCTGGTCGAAGTAAGCCTTGGTTTCGGGCAAGCTGTAAGCCTGGACAGCGTCATCGTTAGCCTTGGTCTTGCGAGCATTTTCGCGGGCCTGGTCCATCATGAGAACGGCGTTGTAACCAGCTTCATCCTTCGTGAGGAGAGTGCCGGAGCCCATTTCGCGACGGCCATAACGAGTCGTATCCGTTTCGACGATCCAGTTGAACATCTTGGCTGCGTTAGCATGCTGGCCCATTTCCTGATAAACGAGAGCGAGGTTGATGTGAACCTTGTATTCGTCCCAGGTCGGTTCCTTGGCATAGCGCTTCAAGAATGCTTCGTAAGCTTCGATAGCCTTGGTATATTGTCTCTTGCCGCCTTCGATGTCACCTTCCTTGGTGAGCTTGGCAGCCTGAGCATGGTGATACTGCGGAATGTCGAGCATAGCGCCACGGATGGCCTTTTCAGCATTCTTCACAGATTCCGGATACTTCTGATTCTTCTTGTACCAAGAGGAGTTGCGGTCATAACGCTTCACGACTTCGTAACGGTGAGCCTGAGCATCTTCGAACTTCTGCTGGACAATCAAGATTTCAATCATGGCGATATCGGCGAGCGGAGCGTCGATATAGTCCGGGTTGATACTCATCAAACGCTTGAAGGACTGGACAGCTTCTTCGTTACGGTCATGGTCCTTGTTCTTCATACCGATACGGTAATAGACGGAATCCTTGAACGGAACCTTCTTGTCCTTCAAGAAAGCTTCAGCTTCGGCAACACCACCACCTTCGAGGTCGGAGAAGGAGGCTGCCATGAAGTCCATAGCTTCACCACGCAAGTCAGCAGGATATTTACCCTTGTCTGCACCGACGATGTAATCGTAGTACTGCTTAGCTGCGATTTCGTATTCAGCGGTGTTGTAGTAAGATTCCGCCAAGTGGTACATGGCAAGAGCCGCTTCCTTACCCGTAAGGTTCTCGAAGCCCGTCACCTTCTTATAGGCGGCGATAGCGTCCTTGAACTTGCGGTTCATGAAGTGGTATTCAGCGATACGGAGCCATGCCTTCGGCACAAGACCGTGATCCGGGAAGTCCTTGACAAGCTGCATACGGAGCTTGTAAGCCTTGTCATCTTCGCCACTAGCTTCCTGCACAGCTGCGGCCTGATAAATCACAGTCGGAGCCTTGGCTTCTTTCGGGTACTTGTCGATGTATTCGAGGAAGTAGCCCAAAGACTTCTGGTGATCGGCCTTCGGGAACTGGTTTATGTTAGCGCATTTTGGCGGCTTGTTATCGCGGTCAGCGCACCATGCGACATCCTCTTCATACTGGGCGTTCTTGTCGAGGAACTGCTTTTCTTCAAGCTGGAACTGGTAGTGACCGAGCTGTTGCAAGGAACTAGCGCAACGGTTGCTGATTTTACCTTTACAGCGTTCTACCTGCTTTTCCCACTGCGCAATAGCATCGCGCATACCCTGTTCATCAAGGCCACCTGAGCGGCAGGCTTGTTCGGCCTGGTTCTTGAGAACTCTATAGGAACTGGCGCACTGTTCATAACCAGAGTTGCCCTTTCCAATGGATTTACACTTTGCGTATAGATTCTTTGCTTCGGTCGTTTTTTCTTTACACGGATCCGATGCAGCAAATGATGTTCCGACCAAGGAGCAAACAATTGCCGAGACGAGCATTAGATTTTTCATCGTTCTCTATCCACCTATGATTTCATATAATAAGGGAAAAACCCGTATTTCTACAGGTCTCCCAATTGTTCAACGTCAGACGGCAACGCAGGTTTCGATCCGCCGCCAGCACCGCCCATCTTGGACAAGAGGGTGGCCTTAGTAAAGCCAGCATCATCCAAAATACGCTTGCGGTTAGATTCGAAGCGGTCACTCTGGATAGATCTCTGCATGAACGATGCGTAATCTTCAATAGCCTGGTTAGCCTTGTCGAACGTCGGACGCAAAGCTTCACGCTTGCTTTCCACACGCGGAGTCGGCAACTGACGAGCGAGATCCAAAGCAAGAACCTGAACGGAGTCGAACTGGGTCTGCATGGCATCATACGCTTGGCGAGCACTGTCGCGAGAAGCGACAGACACAATCGGCTGTTCCGTGCGCTTTTCAGCCTCAGTCAAAGCATCGAGTGCATTCTGGTAATCTTTCTTCATGAAGTAGCAGTAACCCACCACGAGATAAGCTTCAGACACGAGGAAGGATTCCGGAAGATTGCTGATGATCCATTTTGCAGGCTTGATAGCGTCATCCGGTTTGTGAACCTTGAGGAAGGACCATGCAATACCGAGCATAGCTTCGTCGAACACCGGAGAGCCCTTCTGGACTTGGCCATACATCTGAGCAGCTGCTGCGATGTCCGGCTTTTCACCAGAGAAGAAGAGGTGGCCGAGCTTAACCTTGGCGGCATCCTGCAAGTCGCGTTCGGACTGGTTGGAAACCGGCTGTTCCGTAATGTCGCGGAAGCAGTTTTCGGCTTCGTCAAACTTGCCCATACGGCTGTTAGCGATACCCATGGTATAGCGGGCGTAGAAGTAGTTTGCGTTACCCGGAAGGATTGAGGAGAGCAAGTCAACGGCTTCCTGATAGAGGCCCTGTTCGAACTTGATCTGGCCTGCAATGTAGTCAGCGTCAGCCTTCACGTCGCTTTCGCCGAACTTCTGGGCAATGTTCTGATACTTGGCCATAGCTTCCGTATATTTGCCTTCCTTATAGTCGATGTTCATCAACTGGAAGTGATACTTGGCGCGCTGGTCACTCTGCGGATAACGCTTGATAGCGTCTTCATAGACGTTCTTAGCAGCCTTGTGCATACGGAGGTTTTCGAAAGACTTTGCCTTGTAGAACGCAGCCTGGTCCACCAAGTGGAATGCCGGGTACTTGGTCTGAACCTTACCGAAGGCGTAAGCAGCATCGAGGAACTGACGGTTCAAGTACAGACGCATAGCAGCACGGTAGTCGTTTTCAGGTTCGATCTTCAAGCGACGATAACGTTCTTCACCAATCTTCTCTTCACGAGTGTCACCGAAGCGGCTGGTCAGCTTGACTGCCCAGACAAAGCCACGGTTCTTCTTGGCCCAGAGGTCATCGTGAGACATTTCAAGATCAAGAGCGAGGTAACGGAAGATGCTCACATCCTTCACGTTAACCGTTGCACCGATGACCGGATAGCCTTCCTTCGTGAAACGAGCGCGAACGCCGAGGTGAGAAGAGAGGTAGTAGGTCAAGGTGAAGCTCATTTCAAGATTGGAACCCTTACCACCTTCGTCAGCATCGTGGATGATGTCGATCAAGGAGAGTTCTGCCTTCAATTCGAGGAGACGGTTGAAACCGCGCCAGAAGAGGGAGAGGTTGAGGTTCGTCGGAATCTTGTAAGCGTCCTTTGCAGTCATGAGAACGAACTTGAAGCTACCATCACCTTCAGCTTCGCTGATGGCCGGTGCAAGGAGGTTCTGGACGGCAACGCCAATGAGCAAGTAACCGTACTTCGAAGAAGCGAGCGGGTTCCAGCTCAAGCCCACATCAGCACCAACAGTAAGCTGCTTGAGTTCATCAAACTGGTTGATGTACAAGACAGAAAGGTCGATACCGAGAGAGAGGAAGTGCATGAGCCTATAGGAATAGCCGAACAAAGCGGCAATTTCGGTATAGGACTGGCCACCTTCAATGGAAGCACCGTTTTCGAAAAGGGAGATGCCCCAAGTGTGCTTGTAGTCAATCGGATATGTCAAGCTGACATATTCCTGGCTAGCTTCACCACTAATGGTGCTAAAGAATGCAGCGCTGAATTCAAGCTGATCAGTTTCAGAAATACCAGCGGGGTTCACGTACATGGCAGTGTTGCCACCAAATTCTGCAAACCAATCATTCTGCTGATACTTATTCGGCGTGTAGGTTGCCTCAGCGAACAAAGAAGTGCTTGCTACGGCAAGTCCAATTGCGGACGTTTTGATGAAACTCTTATGCAACATCACCTACTCCTTTACTTAATATCCGTGCGGATGAATTCGATACGACGATTCTGCGCACGCCCTTCAGGTGTTTTGTTGGAAGCTACAGGCTTTGTATCGCCCAAGCCCTGCGTTGTTATACGGCTTTCGGCAATGCCCTTTTCGACAAGGAAGTTTTTCACAGCGTTTGCACGGTCTGCAGACAAAGTCATATTCTTGTCCTTGCTACCGATGTTGTCGGTATGACCAACAATGTCAAACGTAGATTCCGGGAAGGTTTCCATGATATCGACAACCTTCATCAAGGAGACGTAGGAGTCCTGAGTAATCGTGGACTTACCGGATTCGAAGTTCACACCTTCAAGAACGAAGACTTTCTTAGGCGGCTGCGGAACTTCGTCCGGGCAACCATCGTCGTCCTTGTAGCTGTTGAGCGATTCAGCCTGTTCTGGGCAGAGGTCAACACCCTTACAGATGTGAGCGAAAGTAGAAAGCATACCCTTGGCTTCGACCCACGGATCGCAAAGACCGTCACGATCGTTGTCAGCATCCGGGCAACCATCGTCATCCTGATAGCCGTCAAAGTCTTCGGCTTCTTCAGGGCAGTTATCGAAGCCCGTGCAGGTACCGGCATACTTTTCGCCAAGACCTTCTTCGGAAACCCACGGATCGCAAAGGCCATCGCCATCGGTATCCGGATTACGAGTTTCCTGAACGGCCTCTTCTTCCTTCACAACTTCCGTTGCGGTAAGACCGATATCCAGCTTACCCTTACCGCGCTTGATCATCGGCGAGGTGGACTGGCAGAAGAAGTTCGGCTTGCCGAGAGACGGGCTGATGAACTTCGGGTCCAGGGACACGTTCGTGCGGTTCACCTTGATGAACTGGTTGAACGGGTAGTAGTTCTTGTAGATGTTGTTGTACTCCACCTTCGTCTGACCGGCAGCCGGGTCAGCAAACACACCGTAGTAGTGGTTTTCCATGAAGATGTTGTTACGGGCGATAATGTTGGTCGGGCCCTTCAAAGCAAGGCCAGAGTAGCCGTTGCGGAGCACGACGTTCTGTTCGACGTAAGCATCGAGCGACTTCGCACCCCAGGCGAGAATGCCGGACCAGCGGTTGCCATAGACCACGTTATTGCGGAGCCAGGGCAAAGAAATAAAAGCGCCGATACCAGTTGCGTGGTTATCGATCACATAGCAATGATGAATGTAGGGAGCTGCGTTTTCGCAAAGGATACCTTCGAGACCGTTCCTCACAGTGAAGTGCGACATTTCTGCGCCCGAAGTACCCATGACGGTTGGACCTCTACGACCACCATCAATGATGGTTGTCAAAGGATCCTCGCCCTTGAGGACAACACCCATGATAAGGGTGATGTTTTCATTGTAAACACCGCGTTTGACAAGGATTGTATCCCCGGCATCCGCATTTCCGAGAGCATCCGCAATCTTCGAGAAATCGCCCGGCACATTGATATTCCTGGCCATGGCGGTTCCAGAAAGAAGCATCGCCCCGGCCGTAATTAAGACCAGTTTCTTTAGGGTCATACTGCTACGTTTCTCCAATCATAGAACACTTAAATTCGTTAAACATACGCTTGCCAGTTTGGCAAACACAAAACCCATGTGGGAATATACCTTCAAAAATGACTTTAGTCAAATGATTTTCTTCAAAAAACGCCATTTTTCGTGTAAAAAAAAACACAGGTATAGCCTTTTAGGGAAAATTTATCTG
>Ga0310694_10005432_pt1 | contig 12194 bp, 26 predicted proteins | sample 174DNAGHGhighgp2_FD_203884 | JGI IMG/M metagenome (GOLD analysis project Ga0310694, IMG submission 203884) | Sheep rumen microbial communities from Palmerston North, Manawatu-Wanganui, New Zealand - 1742 DNA GHGhigh gp2 (v2) (version 2) | ecosystem: Host-associated > Mammals > Digestive system...
TTCCCTTGGCACCGGGGTGGTGCGTCCAGATGACGGGGGGATAGTGCCACGGTTGCGGTGAAAGAAAAAATTTTTTTTTAAAACCTTCTGCCACCTTTTTCCGGGTGCATCAAGTTGTGGCAGGAATCACACAAGCTAATAAGGTTGTGCGGATCGCAGGCCAGTTCCGGGTATTCATCTAAGTGTTTGATGTGGTGTACTGTGGTAGCCTGCCGCATTCTGCCGTAACGCTTGCAGTGTTGGCACTGGTAGTGATCCCGCCGCAGGATGGATTCCCGCAAACGCTTCCATGTTTTTGTTTTGTAAAAGCCTTCACCAATGATTAACATATTCTATACAAACACAAAACAGGATGCGGTTAGCACCCTGTATGTGGAAAGAAGAAACGAAAATGAAGTGGGAAGTATGTCCTGTCTACTTTTGCACAATACCGTTATAGCATACTTTTATGTCCCGTGATTACGGCACTTTTTAAATTTTGTGTGCAAGTTCGTAGAAGAACCTGCGGCGCAGTTTATAGTACAGATCTTTTCCATACGGTATGCCATCCTGCTGTAATTCGTAGTATGGCTTACAATAGCAACAGCCAAGGATCAACCACCGGAAGTGATGACCCGCAACAAGCTTTGCCACGCCTTCAACGAAGTCAATCTTGCGTGATGCTTCTGCACGCTGTATGCCAAGCACCGAAGTGCTGTCTGATGTGCCGGAAGTCTGCACCCGGTCTTTGTCATAAGCAAGCCCTTGCCGTGCATCGTAGTCATAATTAAGTGCATTCAGCCAAATGGGATATTGCTGTGCATAGTGGACAGCAGTAAGAAACATCTGCTTTGGCAGGTAGTACTTTCCTTTGGGTCTTGGTGATCTTATCTTTGTCATAATGTTTATTTGCTGTTGCCGTCAACTTCGGCTTTGATCTTGTTGATGGTTGCGCCGTAGCCAAGAGAATCAAGAGTGTCACAGAACAGGTTCCAGAGTTCCGGCGGCAGAACCACGTTGTTTGTTAGGTCTTCCCATTCGTTGATTGTGCGTTTCGGTATTGCTTTGTATTCGTCTTCAAACCTTGCCGGACTAATTATCATTTAGCATCACCCCCTTCGTGTTGGCATTCATTCGTGCCACGGAATAAACAATGTTCGCAATCCAGAACGCTGTCGGTGCGTTCGTAGAAAATGTATTTGATTATGCATTCGTCCATTCAGTTACCATCCTTGTAAGGTTCTGGTAGCGGTTGCCACGCCACAGCATCATCTAAGTTAAAGAATCCTTGACTTGGAAAAAAGTGATCTATTGCGTCCGTTTTCAACCTTGCGATTTGTTGAACGCCATTTTTGCTGCACCATATTGCCCAAGAATCATCATCTGGCAATCTCTCCGTCACAGGAATCCACCGCTGAACTTCAGCTCTGCCGCCTTCGTATGCCAACCGCCATAATTTATCCGAATATGCGCTAATATCCGTGTCAGCGGCAGGCAATGCTTTGATACGGTCAATGGCTTCTTGCCACTTGTCCTTATCTATGCTTTGCGACTTACACCATTCAAAATCAGATATTGCCGCTTGTCTGTCTATCAGATCCATCCTGTTGCCTCTGAAAACTCCTTAATCACAACAACCTCTTCCGTTTGCGTATCCCTTAACATGATTCGTACATACCTACTATTCATGTTTGTATATGACCACGCAACCTCCACTTCAATCTCGCCTTTTTTGACAGCCTTTCTTATGTCGAAAATGTCAACTGGTTTCTTTTTAGCCATCATTCACCTCGTTTATGCTCTGATAAATACACTCAACATCTTCTAAATCCATTCGTGCATTACAGTGCGGACAATAATTATAGTCCTCTATGAAGTTAATGAATTTATGCGTATAATCCCAAGGAACAAAAAATCCACACTTATTACAATGATAACCGTCAATGCCGTGGTCATCTTCACCGTACACCCACTGCCCCTGTCGCACTGGTTCTGCTTCTACGGATGGCAATTCTCTCAAAGCGATAACGCTACCGCACTCCGCATTGCACGGCTTAAGCACTCGGCATTCCTTTTCACATACGCTTCGTATTGCCGCTTGTCTGTCAATTAAGTCTGCCATGTTATCACCTCTACGTCGATTCGAACGTTATTCTGATTTCGTAATGTGGTATCGGAGAATAAAAGTCATCGCCATAAGCATGGAACGAAAGGTCTGACATATAGCAATCTAATGATGCACTTGTCAGTACCGCTTTAGTGACTACGGTCTGGTCACCATGCTTCATCTTTAGAATTACTGGTTTGCGTTTTGACAAATCAATGTTTGTAAAATCAAAGTATGATGTGCCGCAGTACGGGCATGCATTTTTATCAGCTTCGATTACAGCCCCACAGTTTGGGCAGTTAACGTTTTCCATTATTGTTTACCTCTTGGCTATCCAAAACAGCGCCAGTAAACATACAACCAGTATTGCGATACAGATCCACAAAGGAATAAATACCAACCACCATGACCAGTTGATTACATGGCACAGCTTCAGCACGATAAACGCCACTTGAAGCAAGCCGAAAAAGCCGATTCCACTACTGCTGCTACTACTTCCACTATTGTTTTTCATTGTTTCTCCTTTCACCAACTGATACACCAATAAACCAACTGGATGCACCAACTACTTGCAACCAACTTGAAACTAACTTGCAACTAACTTGCAACTGAATGCCGTCTTTCCGGCTGTCACCGTTGCCAGAATGGGTGCGGTTACCGTGATTTGTCGCTATGATATGCGCATTAATCTTATTAGGAATGAAGGAGTGTTAGTCACCTCACTTTCATTTATGATTTTGTGTTTTTGCTTTTAGCCTTCTGGTTAGGTTTTTGCCATTTTGTATTTTTTTTGACTAATTCAGACAATAAATATGCCGAAATCAGAAAAGATATGCCGTTTTTTAGGTAAAACTTTACTGCTTGCCTTCAAACAACAAAGCCTTCCATTCACCCATATAGCCCATGACTTTGCGGCTGTTCCGATTAGATCCGCCATGCTCCTTACCAGTGTTATAGGCGTAGTACGCATCCTCAGACACACCGTGTTTGCCAATGTACTGGTTCATTAGCCAAAAGCCGCAATCAATGTTTTTGAACGGATCAAACAAGTCTTCGGTGCTTGAAATTAAACCAGCACGTTTCATTTTGCCAATGTTACAAGAATTAATCTGCATAATTCCACGGTCAATGGTTCCATTGTCATTGTGGTGCGTTGCTTTGGCTCTGAACGTGCTTTCATGCTGGATGCTTCCAAGGATGAAGGCATAATAGTTTTCATAGTCAGCGGTTGCCTTTTTGCACCGTGTCCAGATATATTCCTGTAATTCGGTTGACAATGGCACCGCATCATTGACCGGGCAATCATCATCTGAATCCGGCACATAAACATCCAGTGCTTCTGACAGCCTGTTTATTGGCGGTGCAGTTTCCAATGCATCCAACGTGTTGAACGTGTTGGAATGTGTTGGCGGCTCCGTTATATTTATTGCGTTATCCTGTGTATGGATTTCTGCAATCACATATTCACCGCCCATGATAATGTTGGGTTCATCAGCCCGTGCGGTTATTGTCTGCACAAAGGCAACCAAACAGCAGAAGAGTAATGCCATCCAGATGACTTCTACGATCACCAGAAGCCCCATAAATGCCTTTTCTTTGTTAATCTTCAACATCCTGTATGCATCCTTTCAAAAGTGTCATAAAATCCGTTTCAAGCGCATTTGCGATGTTCACTGCATCGTGTAGTTTAATGTGTGTCTGACCACGTTCAATTGATTCAAGCGTTCTTGCCGTCATTCCTGCACGGTTTGCAAGGTCAATTATCTGCATTTCTTTGCGCCGCCTTACAGCCCTTGCATTCAGCACAAAGTTATCTGCCAGCTGTTTTCCCTTATCCATCATTTTTTGTTTTTCTCCCGGAACATTTTTTTCTTGCGCCTTGCCACATCCACAAAATACCCGGCTGTGCTTTTTTCCTTCTGTATTTCTTCTTTGATCTTGTCAAGCCTTTCCTTTGCTTCCAGATAATCAGCACATTTAGCATGGCAACCCATATGCCGCTTTTGGCAGTTGTGGCAACACTGTGATTCAAGTTTCATTTCTTTGGTGATTCTCCGTACAAATACGCCTGTCTGAAATCGTCTGGCGCATAGTGATAGTTGGGTACAGCCCTTCCGGCTTTGATTTCCTTGGCGTTGTATTCATCCTTTTCCTGTTGTGTAAGGAAATACCACGGATAGTTCTGTCTGCCCTTCGGACAAAACGTGCATGGTCTGCCTTGGTCAATGCCCGTGGGGCTTGTTGTGATAATCAAACCGCTGTCACGGCAGTGCGGACAGGATATTGTTTTCACGTTGGGTTCCTGCGCCGCCTTGATCTTGGCGTTCCAACGGATGACATCTTTGCACCGCTCCACAATATTGACCACTTCCGGTTTCCAACCGTCATTGATTATCCAATCGTTCACGGCTTCTTTTACAACGCTGTAGTCAAAGCCTTTCAGTTCTTCATACCAACGAAACACATCTGCATTGTCTTCAAAAAGGTTGTATCTGCCTTTAAGGATTCGCTTGATTCCGTCAAACTCTGTTGCAATCATTTCTTCTTGCCGCCTTCTTCAACTGGGACTTGTTCTAAGAACTTTTCCCACATTTCTTCATCACTCATTTTCTGATTACCACGCACTGCACGCTTGCGTGCCTTTGGTTGTGTTTGGTTATTATTGGTTATTATTGTTTGTGTACATGCTGTTGTACCATCTGTTGTGCTATCTGTTGTGCCATCGGTTGTACTATGGGTTTGATATTTACCATAGTTTATAAGGCTTATCGTTGTACCATGTTTGGACACACTCAGTGACAACATACCGTCACTTTTTAGAACATTTAAAAACCTTCTTACTGTGCGCCTATCCCAACCCCATCTATCAGCCAAAAAACTAAGTGATCTGTAAACACAGCCCTTTTGAAAAACCATTATGTTATCACCAATTGGTTTTTTGACTTCTGTGTGGTTGGCAAGCAGAATAAGATCTATCCACGCCTGTCCTTTGGAAAACGGTTTCTCTTTCCATAACCAGTTGTCTTCTATGGCACGGTTGATGGATATATAACCTTTAGCCATAATCACCACGTTCCAATCTTTCTTTTAAATCCCTGTATAGGATTTCTCTTATTAATGCAGGCGTTGATTCTTCACGGCAGAATAGAAGACCCATGTTGTAACGCACCATGAACGCTGTTACGGAACCAATGAACGCCTTTGAATTGAACCTGCTTTTGTATCTGCCGTTTATCAGTTTTTCGTATGAAGCATTTTCAACCAGAAGATAAACCCGTGCATTGTTTTCCTTGGCACGTTTGAATTCCTTGGTGAAGCGTTCCCGGTTTCTGGTGAAGCACTGCGCCAGTTCATCAAGATCCATCTTGCGTTCAATCACGCAGGTAGGTTTGATTCTGGTGCCAATGTCATAGATGGGTGTGCCTGTGGGCAACATGGCATTGAAGGTATAATCACCATAATCCAGTGTTGCCCGCTCAATTGGCACACCTATGTTTGAATAGCGTTCCTTTGCCCTTGGTGTATCCTGTTCACGGTTGTCAACAATTACATGGAATGATTCAAGCACCTGCTTTTGATCAAAGATATCCATGTTTAATTGAAGGGCAGGCCATCATCATCTGCACTTCCGGGGATATCCATGAACCCATCATTGTGGGGCGGTGTGTACATCTTATCGTTTGGCATCCTGCCTGCCTTGCCCTGTCTGACGGCATCTGCGGTGCAAGTCCATGCCAACTTAGTGTGGTTGTAGATATTACCGTTCTTTTCGTTCTGCTCAATACGGAACTTGCCACCAAAAACCTTCCCCTTCATGGTGTGTTCATCCTTGCAGACATACCCATCATTGCTGTCTTCAAGGTCTGACAGGAAGTCGTTGTATTTCTGCCATACCCAGTTTTCACAACCGTCATACGGGATGTTAAGGTTGTAACGGGCATCATATGACCAGACCTTATCCTCATTAAGGTTTGCCTTGTACTGCTCTGCATAGAAGCCCTTATATTCACCTTCTGCAATATCAAAGCAGATCTCAATGTGCTGTCCGTTGCCGTTCTTATTGGGCAGGATCTGTGCACCCTTGATCACGCAAACATAGGCACCCTTTGGTAATGGGCTGAACGGTGTGCGCTGTGTTTTCTCATATGTTGGTAACATTTAATTTTTCTCCTTTTATGGCTTTCCAATTTCTTGTATCTTCTTCAAATGTCTTTGCATTGAAATAAGTAGATTTGTATTGACTTGAATACTTATCACCGTATACCCTGTGCCGCACATTATTGATTGCCTGCTTTTCGCTTACAGCGTAAGTGGAACCTTCATAGTTCCAATCAGATACATCAATACCATCATCACCGTAGCAATGCACCATGCGGGAATAGACATGATAAACGGTTTTGTTTTTTGCGGTTGTCATCAGTATTCTTCCAATGCCTTAATAACAATCATGATGTCATTAGGGCATTCATCAGTGTCAAATGCTCCAAGTGGAACCTTGCATGTACTGCCGTCTGCTGACAAAATGAACTTGTATTTGTCATCCTGCCGGACAGCCCAAACCACGGTGTTCATTTTGGATTCAAGCACCAGTTTTTCCAACTTGCGCCCATTGGTTTTGATCCGGGTGCGGATGATGCCGTTATCATCAGAAACAGTTTCGCTGTGCGCCAGAATGATGATCGTTAAATCATCCCGCATTGTTAATGCTTGGTTTATGATGCTCCAACCATTCTGTGCCAGATCTGACCACGCACTGCGTTTATCACCCGCCTGCATTGCAAGGATCCGCATTTCTTCCGCAACCATCATGCCGTTGATTGTGTCAATGACAGCGTACTTGATGTGCTTACACTCTTCATTCTTGTCTATTTTTGTCAGCAAGGTTGAAACGGTCTTGAAGCTGTCAGACTTCCAATAATTTTTTTTCTCAACGCTGTACTGATCTTTCCAACCCTTCCAGTTAAGACCCTTCTTATCACAATCAATATAAAAGGTTTCTTCTGGTGGCAGGTTCCGCATTGATGTGGTTTTGCCGGAACCACTTTCACCAATTACGCCAATAACCTTTGCCATTCCTTCACCCCCCCTATCTGATCCGCAGGCTTTGGGTTTGCTCAAGGTGGCAGATGCCTTTAAGATCCTTGCCCGCTTTCAAGTCTTCTTTCATCTTGTTCCTGTCTATCTTAGGATCCTGCTTAATAAGATATTCTTCCGGGATGTTTTCAAGGTACTGTTCATCAATAACCACGCTTGGCGGGTTCTTCTGAATGCCGAAGCTGAACAGTTCTGTGCGGAACTTGGTTTTTCCGGTCTGCTCCATAACCATCTGCAAGCGGCGTTTAAGCCATGCAGAACGGTCTTCAAGGGCTTTGCGCCTTTTATACAGGCGTTCTTCCTCTGCCTTGATTGCAAGGGCATCAGCATCCATCTGGCGCATCACACGGGCATACCCATCTGCCTTGACTTCAAGTTCACCGTCAATTGCTTCAAGGGTGTCATTGATGATTTCTTCATCTGCATCTGGGTCTTCCAACATGGACAGCAGTGCCATGTATTCGCTTGAAAGTTCTAAGATTGTCATATATAATCTCCTTGTATACTGTTTTGTTTTTTTGGAATTAGTCAGTGTTAGCCGCACTGGCTTTTTCCCTTTTCTGCCTTTTCTTTTGCTTCGATTTCTTCCAAGCATTTTGCATGGTACCGGATCACAGCTTGAAACCCCATCAGCGTGCAAACCATCTGACAATCAGACGAAAAATATTTGCCTTCTGCTTCCTTCACCAACCAATCATGCAGAGCATTGCACCTGCCCATGATTTCCCCGTTTGCTTCCTCATTGCTTTCCGGGATAAAAGCACGGTTGTCAATAATACCTGTTCTTGTTGCCATTTTTTATTTCTCCTTCCTTGTTAAAATCACTTCATACCCGGCAAGCCGGATCAACTTCATAACTGTCCACCAACCAAGTTCCGGCAGGCTTCCTTCTTTTGCTCTGCGGCTGTAGGTGGTAGAAGATATGCCGCATTCATCTGCAAGTGCCTTGTTGTTTCTGATGTGCTTGACACGCTTGGCGGCTGTCCAGATCTGTTCTACCCATATCCCGCATTCATGGTGGGTCATGTCAGTAAGGTTGATTCTCATACCCGCCACCATGACAGGAACAGCCCACCAAACATAAGCAAGCAACCTTTGATAAGCATGGGAATGACCTGTGCGATCATGTCAGCATCCAGATCAGATGCACACCCTGCGCCAATGTAGACACAGAAGCCAATCAAGATGCACAGAACGCCAAACCCATTGATGATAGTGTTAAATGTCTGTTTCATTTGTTCCCCCTTCCATAGCGGCAAACCCACCGCCATTCCATGCAGAAACGTACAGATGAATTGCAGATATGGGAATCTTCGCCAATATGCTTCCGTCTGGGTTTCTTGCTAAAATTTCGACGGAAACCCCGTCCTTTTCGGCCATCTTCTGGATTCTGTTTACGAACTTCTTCTGGCTGAACGTGCAAAGTGCCGTCTTGTCTCCGTCAATCCATTCGATGACGTTCTCTTTAACTCGGTTCATGTTCCCCCCATTATACGGTTTAACCGTTGTTTGATGGTAAAAAAATAAGATCAGAATAAGAAACGCCGTAAAGCTGTTCAATCTTCTGAATCATTGGAACCTTTGGAAACGTAATGCCACGCTCCCAATTGCCGACAACTTCAGCGGTTACGCCAAGGGCTTCTGCCGCCTGTTTCTGGGTTAAGTTTTTGTTTACCCTTGCCGCCTTCAGTGTGATTGCCATTTATTCACCCCCTTTTTAATGATGATAATGATAATAAATACGGGTAAACCGTAGTTAATAACTACGGACATACTACCACGGTTTTACCGTATAGTCAATAACAATTACGGTTTAAAGGATAAAATTTATAGATTTAATCACGGTTTAGCTGTATAATAATCAATGCAATCCAGTTTAAAGGGGGTTCTATTATGAGTTTGGGAAACAAAGAAATCATGGCAAAGAACATCCGCAGATATTTAGAATTGAATGATATGACACAGACAGACCTTTGCAACGCCCTTAATTTAAAATTCATGACGGTTTCCGATTGGGTGAACGCAAAGTCATATCCACGCATTGACAAGATTGAAATGATGGCAAACTATTTTGGCATCAGCAAGGCTGATCTGGTGGAAGAACACACGGATAATGATGAATATTACATTGATCCGCAAACCGCACGGATAGCACAGGAAATCAAGGATTCACGGGAATTATCTGTCTTGTTTGATGTTGGGCGCAGTATGTCACCAGAAGACCTACAGACGGTTTACCAGTTGGCACTTGCCTTAAAGAAAAAAGAACAGGGGTGATTATTACCCACAATCATTGTTATCATACCCCTACAGTTTTATATGCAGGGGGTGAAGCATTGAAAGAAGTAGTTAACATTGGTTTTTTAGAACACGCTCCGGCAGGGTTTCACGGAATGGTTGTTAAAAACGATGACGATTCTTACACCATTCTTGTGGATCCCAATGACACATTTGAAAGAAGAATGCAAACCATCAAGCACGAACTGAAACACATTGAAACTGATGATTTCGGCATTGATGACATCCAGAAGATAGAAGCAAGGGCACACTATGGCAAAGAAGGTATACCGTAAAAAATACAATTATTATGATGAAACCGGGAAGCGCAGGTGCAAGACCTTTTCCGCGCCCACAAAGGCTATTCTGAAGGCTTTAATTGACGAATGGGAAGAAACACACCTTGAAGATGGAAAACCTGTTATAAGCGTTTCTGAAGCGTTACAGAAATATCTTGATGCAAAGTATGCTGTGCTGTCACCGTCAACAATCCGCAGTTATGAAGGAATCAAAAAGAACCATTTCCATGACATTGGCGGCAGGTCAATTAAATCATTGTCCAGTGCGGAAGTACAGCGTTGGGTGTCAGATCTCTACAGTTCCGGGTTGTCTGCCAAGACCGTTAAAAACTGCTATGGTTTTCTGACAGCCGCATTAACCATGCAGGATGATAGCATCAGATTCAAGGTACAGCTTCCGCAGGCAAAGGTATATGATAATTACTGTCCATCAGATGAAGATATTGCAGTGCTGATTGAGCAGATAAAGCGGGATGGTGACCATGAACTATTGCGTTCTGTTCTTTTGTCTGCCTTTGCGCCCGCACGCAGATCAGAAGTGTGCTGTTTGGAAGACACGGATGTGCATGGCAACGTGGTTACCATCAACAAGGCATTGGTTAAAGATAGCACAGGCAAGTGGGTTGTTAAACAGCCAAAGACCATTGACAGCACACGGAAGGTTGTCTACCCGGATTTTGTCATCAAGGAATTGCAAGGCATTCACGGGCGGTTAATACCGCACACGCCGGATTATATTGGGGATAAGTTCCGCAAAGCCGTGAAGCGTTCCGGGCTTCCGTATTTCCGATATCATGACCTGCGGCACTATGGCGCATCAATTATGATGTATATGGGTATTAGCCAAAAGACCATTGAAGCAAGGGGCGGCTGGGCATCAAATAGCCCGGTTTTAAAGCGGATCTACCAGAATAAAATTGAAGAAGAACAACGGAAGGAAACAGAACTGATAAACAACAGGTTTGAAGAAAAATTTGCAAATTGAAGCAAAAATTGAAGCATCGGCTTCTATCAGCTAAGTATACCGTGCTTTCAGTGGGGTTCGAGTCCCGCCACCGGCATTAAATCAAAAACCACGCTATAGCTTGTTTTCCGCAAAGAATAAGGCTAAAACGTGGTTTTTGTTTTTCCAAAGTGATGCAAAAATGCAACACTTTTAACATATTTGAATCAAAAAGTGAAGCAAAAGTGAAGCAAGGGTGAAGCAAAACAGGATAGTGATTTATATTTCTTCAAGCTGATCTATTACCTGTGCCCCGTATTCGTTGATCATGTGCTTAATGTCTTCTTCCGGGATCCCGTCATTCTGGCACTTTTCAATGTAGTCAACATCAGTTTCACCGCCGTACCAGTTATCAATAAATGCTTCCTTGACCCTGTATTTTTTTGTGTTGTTGTGCATGGCATCATACTTGATTGCCTTTTCCAAGATGCCCGGAAGCCATTCTGGCGGTTGGCGGTTCCCGTATTCCCATCCTTCAAGTGTCCGCACCGGGATGCCGTATTTTCTGCTGAATGCCGCACGGGATAACCCGGTGCTGTTTCTGATCTCTTCAATTCTGTTCATTGCTGTCCCCCGTTCGTATAAATAACAATGTTGTCTGTGGTGATGGTAAAAGTTCTGATTTTCCACGCGCCTCTTGCTCCGTAAGCGTCTGCGATCAATTCACGCTTTGAGAATGTATAGCCTTCACCGTCTTGGTCAATAACAGTGGCTGTATTGATTGCGCTTCTTCCTATGTTGTAGCTTCCTAAAAAGTTCTTAACTGTCATGTGTTCCTTCTTTCTCCCCGTCATGCCGTTAGGTCAGCGTTTTATTAACTATTGCAGTATTCCCAGAAGAGTTCAAATCCGTATTCTGCGGTGTCTTCATATTTGACTTCTTTTCTTGGCTTGTTTTCTTCCTCAATTTCCTTGTCGATCCTTGCCTGCGCTTCTCTATGCTGTGCCGCAGGGTTGCCGCCGTTTCCGTATTTCCAATCCTTAGAATATTCAACTTCGTAAGTCTTTTCTTTGTACTCATATATCACTATGTCGCTGTGCTTTCCGTACATTGTGAATAATTTTTTTGCCTTTGTCATTTCGTGTTCTCCTTTCTTTATCTGTCTATATATTACCACACAATGCGTGGACATGCAATACTTTTCCCACACATTGAGTGTATTTTTGATGTATTTCCAAGCAATAAAAAAAGACCCACAGCATAAAGCCGTAGGTCAATGATAAAAGCAACGCACAAAAACAGCAGTGTAAGGTGGGGAGCAAATCATATAAGGTGGAGGTATGTATAGGAAATAATGCGTTGCCAGTATCCATTTTAATTGTCTTCAATAATGTTCCAAGGGTTCTGATAGCCGGAACTGTTTGAGATACATAAAGCACCTTCAAGATCACCAGACGGCATGAACAGGCACAGTTTGTTGTCGATCCAGTGCCAG